>Ga0209542_10000072_pt1 | contig 257104 bp, 273 predicted proteins | sample RifCSPhighO2_01_FD_184028 | JGI IMG/M metagenome (GOLD analysis project Ga0209542, IMG submission 184028) | Soil microbial communities from Rifle, Colorado - Rifle CSP2_plank highO2_0.1 (SPAdes) (version 2) | ecosystem: Environmental > Terrestrial > Deep subsurface > Rock core/Sediment ...
GACGTTCGTCCGCTGCGGCGTCCGAACAAAAAAACAGGGGCTTCCCCTTCACCCCCCGTGGCGCGCCACCCCTCCATTGGCGATTTCGAATTTTTTTGGGTACGATCCTCTTCCTATGAGGCAGTACTTGGATCTCTTACGGCACGTGCTTGAAAACGGTGCAAAGAAAGACGATCGCACGGGTACGGGGACACTGAGTGTCTTCGGATACCAAATGCGCTTTGAATTGAGTGAAGGATTTCCTTTGCTCACGACGAAAAAACTCTACACGCGTGCCATCGTACACGAATTGCTATGGTTTTTGCAGGGGAATACGAACATCAAGTATCTCAAAGACAACAATGTCAGCATCTGGGACGAGTGGGCGGATGCCAAAGGCGATCTTGGCCCCGTCTACGGACATCAGTGGCGCAGTTGGGCGACGCCCGATGGCAAAACAGTGGATCAAATAAGCGACGTCATCCAGCAGATCAAGACAAATCCGAATTCACGGCGCTTAATTGTCTCTGCATGGAACGTTGCCGACCTCTCCAAGATGGCGCTGGCACCGTGTCACTGCCTGTTCCAGTTTTATGTGAACAACGGACGTCTAAGCTGCCAGTTGTATCAACGCAGTGCCGATGTTTTCCTGGGTGTTCCGTTCAATATCGCATCGTACTCACTGCTCACGCACATGATTGCACAAGTCTGCGATCTGGAACCCGGTGAATTCGTGCATACTTTCGGTGATACACACTTGTATTCGAATCATTTGGATCAAGCGCATGAACAATTAAAGCGCGAACCCATGGCTCTGCCGCAATTGCAGTTGAATCCGGCTGTAAAAGACATTTTTGGCTTCAAATTTGAAGATATTCAGGTTTTAAATTATGAAGCACATCCTTCCATCAAAGCGCCTATTGCTGTGTAATTGAAAAGAATGAGGTTGTTAGAGTAACAACAATGCTGAGTGCTTTTGGCTGATCGTGAATTGCAGAAGGTCTGTTGAAAAGCACAAAAGTAACACCAAACACCAATGAAAGAACCAACTGACCAAGTATCGAAGATTTGGATATTGGTTCTTTGGTCATTCCCTTGGCGATTGGTGTTACTTTGATTCTTGAATGAAGATCCCACCTCAAAATTGAGGATAACTTGCTGTTCTATTTGCTATGCTTCCCGTATGAGTGTTTCGATCATAGTGGCGGCCGACGAAAACAATGTGATTGGTGGTCACAATCAACTTTTGTGGAAACTGCCGGATGAACTCAAACGTTTTCGAGCACTGACGAAAGGTCACACCATCATCATGGGGCGGAAAACACATGATTCCATCGGGCGTCCTCTTCCGGACAGGCGCAATATCGTCATTTCACGGTCGGATGAAGTGCCGGAAGGATGCGCACTCACGCATTCACTGGAAGAAGCCTTGGCACTGGCCGGCGAAGGGGAAGTCTTCATCATCGGAGGAGGGGAAATCTACAAGCAAGCGCTGGAGAAGGATCTTGTTGATAAGATTTACCTCACTCGCGTACACGGAACGTTCGACGGAGATGTCACCTTTCCGGAACTTGATAAAACCGATTGGCGAAAAACACATCAAGAAGAACATGCCAAGGATCCTGAGCATCCATTTTCCTTTACGTACATTGATTACGTAAGAAACAGTTGATCGAATAGATCAAGATTTTGGCTTATAGTAAACAAAAAAACGATGCAAGCAAAGATTGAAGAGAATCTGTTTTCCCACGAGGGTTTTGAGTGATCATACTGAGCACATGGAAAATATTTCAGACACCATCGTGCAGGATATCGTTGCAGAGGAACAACAGAATGGTCAGGAAGTGACCGTCGATCAGTTCACCAATAACGTCGAAGCGAAAGCCGAAGAGCGTGTGGAAGAAATGAAAGAACTATTTGGATCCCAAATAGATGTTGTTGCGGGACAAGTGATAGACAATGCCAAGAGCTACGGTGAATCGCGTCGGGAAGTATTGGATGGCAGCGCGTTTGTCGGTGATGCCCATGCCATTGGAGCCGCTGCCTATACGAATATGGCTGACCGAACTGTGACGTACGACACCAGCGCTATGGACTATGGATCACAACATGATGCGTATTGGGGACGTGTAGAAAAACATGAAGCCATTCATCAGAAGGATCAGGCCGGTGTCTACAATGCAACGACCGTTGCCTATGTGGATCAATCGGGTGTGTTTGTCGAAACGAAGGTTGATGCACTTGTTGAGTGGCAGCCAAGCTCAAAGGCGAATATTCCCAGCGATCTGACACCCGAATATAACCAGCATGTGGAAGATGGGGATGCTGTTGCAGAAGTTGCCGGAAAAGATGCAGTCGAAGAAGCGCTGAAAACCGGAGATATGGTTGGCTTACAGCAGGAAATCATCCGCAAGCAACTGCCTGCAATCTTGAAAGCAGCAGGAGTGAAAGCTCCGGAGGATGAATATGCGATGGCCGGTTGATTATTTCTTAATCAAATCCAGGAACTCCTGCCGTGTCTTCGGATCTTTCTTGAATAATCCCTCGACGTGACTGGTTACAGCCTGGCTGTGTTGCTTTTCTACGCCGCGCATCATCATGCAGAGATGATTCGCTTCGATGACGATGCCGATTCCCTTGGGTTTGAGAATCTTTGCCAGTGCATCGCAGATTTGTTGACCCATTCTCTCTTGTACCTGGAGTCTCCTGGCAAAAGTATCCACAATCCTGGGAATCTTGCTGAGGCCGATGACATGTTTTCGTGGAATGTAGCCCACGTGCACTTTGCCGAAGAAGGGGAGCAGGTGGTGTTCGCAGAGGGAGAAGAATTCAATGTTCTTCACGATCACCATGCCTTCGGTATCCACAGGGTAGAGGGCATCATTCAAGATCTTCTTCGGGTCTTGCTTATAACCCGACGTGAAGTACTGCATGGCTTCCCAGGCGCGCTTGGGGGTTTTCTCGAGTCCCGCACGGGTGGGATCTTCACCCACTGCCTTCAGAAGTTTTTTGTAGAGCTCTTCCATGAGAAGGGAATACTAGAGGATCCGCACACTACAGGACTAGCCCAATTCTCTTGGATTTTTGTGATGCCACGGCATCAAGCAGTTCGGAAAACGGGGTGCCAAAGAGGGGATGACGCTCATCTCCATCAATGAGTTCCAGAAGCGGCTCCAGTACGAACCGTCGCTCGTGCATGCGAGGATGTGGAATGATCAAATTCTTCGTTTCCATCGTTTGTCTGCCGTAAAGCAGCAGATCAAGATCGATTGTTCTGGGGCCAAAGCGGTACGGAGGATCTTTCTTCAATTCTTTTTCGATTGCTTGCAATTTCTCTGCGATTTCCTGTGGAGATTCCTCGGTTTCGAGGATTGCCACGGCATTCAAGAACTCCGGTTGATCCGTCACTTCCGCCGGAGCCGTGCGGTAGACATGTGAGAACTGGATAGTCGGCCAAAGTGCTCGGATTTTCGCGGCAGCTGCCGCAAGATTTTCCTCCGGATGGATATTGCTGCCGAGGGCAATGAAGACGGAAGACACAAGACATAAGATACAAGAAACAAACCCCCTGTATCTTGTTTCTTGTATCTTGGTTTTTAAGGTCTCCTAATCGCAATAGCTACGAAATCTGAGCCGGGTACGGCGAATTTCTTCACGCTCACGGTCACGTTTTTGGGTTTGAATCGATCGAGGATCATAGTCGCGGCATCCTCTGCAAACCGTTCGATGGTTTTCCGCTCTGTTTTTGCGAGTTTCTTCAGCTCTTCAGAAACCTGGTAATAGTCGATGCTCTTTGTGACATCATCGGACTTCGCGGCTGCTTTGGTGTCCACAGTCATTTCCACGGAGACGAGCAGTCGCTGTTCTTGTGCACGTTCTTCTTCGGAAACACCGATATGCGTCCAGAGCTCCAGGTTTTGGATGGTGATGGTATCCATTATTTCTTCCCGAATACTTTGGACTCAGGTGAAAGAGCACTCCAAACAGTCAAGGGATAGTGTCTTTTTTCCGAAACGTAGAGTTTTTCCTTCGTCTCTTCGTTGATCAATGGAGTTTTGGTCACGGGATCACACTTCGGACTTCTGCTTTTGATGTACAGATTCCCCGGAAAGGGATAGTTGAATTCCGCGGACTCATCCGTTCCCAAGGGGACGATCACCAGGGCGGAAGGCGCAGCATTCTTCTCGCTGCACCGGTTGTCGTGCAGTCTCAGATTCCCGTCCCGGAGGGCTCTCGTCAGCGCTCCCCACATGTCTCTGTCATCTTTCGGAATCTTGACGACCAGTTCATTGAGAACAGGCACTGCGGCGGAATCCACGGAAATGGGCAAATGTGTCGTTTCCCGAATCATTTCCACCAGTGTCATTCCGGTCGGATTGCCGGTTGCAATCCGATATTCTCGTCCGCCGTATCGATACTCTTCATATTGTTTCACAGGAACGAAAATTTGCGCGCCTGCAGCACTGCGAATGACCATCTTCAGTTCCGCATCCAGCATGGGATTGTTGATCTCTTTCTCCAAAGGCTTGGGAAGAGGAAAGAAATTCGACCACATCTCCCAGAGCAGCGCGTTCACTTGCGGATCCAGCTTCAATCGTCTCACGCTTGCGCGTCGTTCCGTCTTGTAATCATCGGACAGTGAACGCAGAGCCGTGGAAAGCCGCTGCTGATATTTCTCAATGTGCGGGGAGTCATACCACTCTTTGAGGCTGTGCAGCGTCGGTTCTTCTTTCTCTTCTTCCATCGGCTTGTCACCGTCGACATTGTCCGGGGGATTTTCCTTCGTATCTTCCGCATACAGTGTCCCTGTAAACAAAGCGGCCATGCCCGCCAGTGCCACACGGCGATCAATCATGACGCCGGGCGTGGCACGGTTTTCCATGAGTGCATCGGGAGAGGCGGCGGGTCGCAACATGAGAGAATGGGGGAAATTACGGTTTCTTGGAAGAAAGCAATTTAGTCAGCTCGCGTCGCTGATCCTTTGGCAGGATATCTCGTTCCAGGAGTTCCGGATCATATTGCGTCCAGGTTTCTCTCACACTTGCGCATCGTACTTTCCGTAATATGTCTCCATCTTGCCACACAGCTTCATATTTACCTGTTTTCTGATTTTTCGTCGGCATTTGTGAAGGCGATTTTATCAATCGCCACGCGCGCACATCATAACGACAGTTTTCATTGCACCAGTCATAGAAAATAATTTGGTCAAAGACTAGTCGTCCATTGTCATCGTAGAAGTGGTTTATTTCAATGACATCAACGTGGCTTTCCATGACATCTTCCGGTCTTGTTGCAGCTAGCAATGCTGCAATACCTCCAGCAGCGCTGCCTTGCAGGAATCGGCGACGGCTGGTTACACCACTTGGCGGTCCTTCGGCACGAGCTTCTAGGGGAGTCCGATCAAGTAACTGCTCAGACATTATGCATGATCTACTCTTCTTCAAGAGTACTCGTCAAGAAGCATGTATAACGAAGTGAGACAACGTGCAGTTCATGCGGCAATTAAGCCCTCCGTTTCTTGACTCCGAACAGCTCCGGGCGAGAGGCAAATTGTTCCTTCGTTGCCACTTTGCGCAGCATCCAGCGTGTGACGGTGATGGCAGTGAACATGGAAAGGACGACGCCGAGGCCGAGCGTGATGGCAAAACCTCGCACGATTGAGGTGCCGACCATGAAGAGAATGACGCAGGTGATCAATGTGGAAACGTTGCCATCGCGAATGGCGGGCCATGCGTGGATGAAGCTGGTTTCCACGGCGGTCTTCAAGAGTTTTCCTTTGCGCAGTTCCTCTTTCATACGCTCGAAGACGAGGACATTCGCATCCACGGCCATACCCATGCTCAGAATGATGCCCGCCATGCCCGCAAGCGTGAGGACGATGTAGTTGCTCGAAAAGAGAAAGAGCGGAAGCTTCAGAAGCACGAAGAAGAGGAACGCGTAGACCACCAATGCGAAGTTCGCGAGCAGTCCCAGCAGGCGATAGACAATCACCATATAGAGCATCAAGAGGATTGTTCCCAAGAGCGCGGCGAGGAGGGACGTCTGCAGCGCAGAGGCGCCCAGCGTCGCTTCCACGGTGTACTGGCCGACCAGGTGAATGGGGGCGGGAATGGCGCCGGTGTTCAGGTCCTGCGCCAAGCGCTTGGCTTCATCAAAGTTCTGGCTGCCCGTGATGACGGCCGTACCCCCGCTGATTTCTTGCTGCACCACGGGAGCGGACACCAGCTCGCCGCCGACGAAGATGGCAATGCGTTTCTGGATATTTTTCTTCGTGAGTTCCTGAAACAGCTTTCCGCCTTCATCGTCGAACATGATCTGCACGACGGGAATGTTCGTCACGGGGTCCAGCGTGACGGATGCCGTGCGGAAATGCTTGCCATCCAACTGCGTGTCCTTCCAGCCTGTCGGTTGGAGCGAGAAGAAGAGCGTGCGCAGTGCAACGGCTTCCTCCGTCGAGCGCACGTTGCCCGATTGCAGACGCGCAAGAATCGTCTGGGCGCGGTCGGCTGCGCCAACGCCCTTCACCATCAATTCATCGTAGCTCGCTCTGTCCGGAGCGATCACCTTTGCTTTGTCCACGCGAATCAAGTGGTAGCCGAACGCCGTTTCCACGGGGTCGCTGACGGCACCCTGTGGCAACGTGAATGCGGCGGCATCGAACGAGGGCACCATGGTGCCGCGTCCGAAGGCACCCAGGCGTCCCCCCTCTGCTTTGGAAGGACCGTCCGATTCCCTGGCGGCAAGCGCATGGAAATCCGCGCCGTTATTCAACTGCACTTTCAATGCTTGCGCGCGCGCCAATGCTTGCTCTTTGCTGCGCGTGAGATCCGCCGGAGCGCCGCTGGCTCCTTGGTATGCCACGAGAATATGGCTCGCTTCCACCTGCTCGCCGCCCGGTTCAAAGAGGCGCAGGAAAAGGACGCGTGCCGATCCATCCAAGAGTGAGAGGGTCTTCAGTTCCCCGGGCTGCATGCCGCGCAGCGTCGCGGCAATCGTCGAATCCACCTTTGCGTCCAGCGCGACTTTATTGTGCGTTGCATACGTAAGATCCGCTTCCGTCTTTTCCAAGTGCGTGAATGCTTTGGGAGCTTCATTGATCACGCGCCCCGTCTGGTATCGGGGCCCCAATGCTTGCACCAGGAAAATGCCCGGCACTTCTTTCATGGTGATATTTCCTTGATCATCTTGCACCGGCACCTGCACCGTCGCGTCTTTGCGCAGTACTTGGTTCATGGGTGCAGTCCAGACGGACTCCAGCCCCTTCGGCAGATCATCGCGAAAGTACTGTTGGCGCGGCATGTAGGCCAATCCCAGGTCATCCCCCAGGTCTTGGCCAACGGCCTCCAGCGTGCGGCCGCTCTGTGTGATGCTCTTCATTGCAGCATCCGTTTTTTTTCGCACCGAGGCGGTGAATTCTTCCGTCGCCTCGACGAACTCTTCCTTGAATTCCAATTGGATGGTTTTCCCGACGATTGCAATGCATTCCTGCGTGTCCACAACGCCGGGACATTCCACCAGCAGGTGTTTTTCGTTGCCGAAGTACGAAGGCGTTATGACAGCTTCGCTCACGCCGAGCGCGTTGATGCGCCGCTCCAACACGGTGCGAATGGCTTCGACCATGTTTGCGCGCTGCTCCTCAATATTGCTTTTTTCCAAGCGTCGTGCGGCAATGTCATCCGGCGATGCGCCGCGTCGTTCCATCGTCGCGATCTCTTCATCAATCTTCCGCAGCTGATCTTCCATCTCTTCCTCGGAAATGCGGAAATCGAGCTGCGTGCCGCCGATCAAATCCAAACCAAAATGCAGTTTCGCATTTTGAACGAAGCCCGGAGTCCATCCTTTCCACTGCTCCGGCAATGCCACGATGATGAGAACGAGGACGAGTAATCCCGTGAGGAGCGGCCGGAAATACGGAGAATGTTTCATGGCGGCGAATCAGTATCTCAGCAGCAAGCTCTTTTAGGAAGGGTCTCGCGTGAAGGTGGCGTGCAGCCCCACATTGAGGTCATCCGCGAAGATCTGTGCAAGCAAGATGGAAGGAATGTCGGTGATGAGAATGGATTCTTTCACTTCTTCCGCTTCCACGAGGAGTTTGGAGACCAAATGATTGCGAACGAAGAGACCGATGTATTTCCCCTTGTTCTTGCGAAAGATGTCACCCATCAACCTCCGTCCGTCCTCCGAGAATTCCAAAAGCACACGTCCTTTCTCGGGATTTGCATCCGTTCCGGCCGTTACCCAAACCAAGTGTTCTTCCGTAATGCCGCTTTCCTGAAAAGAACCTTGTCCCTCTACATTGATGTCGCCTTTGCCCGCAGGCGCTTCTGTCATAATGCGCATGCTGAAGGGGGCCGTGAGTTCCTGGGTCAGCGCATCGGCCACTGCGGCCTCCACGGCGACGCGAATATGAATTTCCCCTTTGGTGTTTTCGATGTCCACGGAACTCTCTTCACCCATGGCCTGGAGGCGGCGCTCAATGACGCGCTTGCTTGCGTTTAAGACTTCCGTGAGCCGAGCATCCTTTGCATCCGTGTCCAAACGATACGAAACGACATTCGTGCCGCAGGCGGAAAGTGCGAGCGTCGCAATAACCGAAAAAGCGATGGCGGAGGGAAGTATTTTCATCCAGGGCAGTGTAGGGGAGGGGCATGGAAAAAACAATCCCTCAGGAATCAGCTGCGTGTCAATGCGGTGCCCGTGCGGAGCATCTTTCCGATGAGGTCGATATTCTTGAGCATGCATCCTTCATCCACGATGCAGTTTCGAAGCGTGCAGTTTTCAATGACGCAGTTTTTGAATATCATGCAATCGGTGAGTTCGCTTTTTTCGATCCGACTTCCTTCATCCACTGTGATGCTGCCATCGAATGAACAGTCCTTGATGGATGCTTGCGGATGCACCATCGCTTTTCCGGAAACAATGAGTCGATGCGCATCCAAGTATGCCGGGAATGATCCGATGTCGAGCCACGGTTCCATGAACGTGAAGCAATCCACGCCGATGCCTTGCCGCAGGAACTCTTCGAAGATTCCTCCCACATTATCTGGATGCTTTTTGGCAAAATCCAGGATGATGGAAAGAGTGCTAGCAGGAAGTATGGAGCAACCGGTGCTCACGAGTGACGTCTTGGGTTGCGCAGGCTTTTCCTCAAAAGCCACGATCGTCTTCGGATTATTCGCATCAACGATCACTGTGCCAAAGGCAGAAGCCTTGGAACGATCTTTGATGTCGTATGCTGCGAGCAGGGGAGTTCCTTCTTTATATGATTGTAAAAAGGCATCCATGGAGAATCCCAAATAGTTATCACCGGTCAGAAGTAGAATGTCTTCGTTCGTATGATCGTTTGCAATCCACTGCGCTGTGGCACCCAGTGCTCCCAACTTGTGATCATCGTGCGTGGAATCTTCGATGATGATCTCCAGATTCTTGCGATGCATCGATTGCTTCCATTCTTCAAAGCTCTCGCGAAAGACTGCATTCGTACTCACCGTCACGGGCATGTCGTGCGGGATCTTTTCTACGAGGTGCGTGAGGATGGGTTTGCCTGCCAAGGGCAGCAGAGGCTTCGCTCGCTTCTCCGTCAAAGGCCACAGGCGTGTGGCGAAGCCGCCGGCAAGGATGAATGCATGCATGACAAGAGTATAGCGTGGCTAATAGCTATTGAAATTGCATGTAGCTGTGCGTATTCTCATTCCGTGTCCGGCGCTGAATCAAATACGGCAATCGGATTCCCCGAGGAGGGGGCGGATGATCAACTTCCACGCAGGCTTTCTGTTCTTATTCCGCTTGAGTTAGATCGTTCTCTTGTAGCAGCTGCGAAGCGGGATGGATTAACGCAGGCAGAATTTGTAACCAAGGCTCTTCAAGAGGGAGTCGCGAGAGAGCAAGAAATAATCAAAAGTCTTGAGATAGAAGACTTGGGAATGGGTATCCAAAGAATTTCCACTCGTCCTTAGAACTTGTAGAGGGATAGTTCATCGAAAGAACCATGACCAACGGTTTCGTTTTGGCGCGACGATCATAACAGGCAAGCCTTCCAGGGATTCCACGCGTTCATCACGTTCCACAATGCCGAGGACGGAAGGCAACACGATGTAATGAATGCCGCGCTGCCTGCATGCGGAGAGAAGATTGAGCGACTGTTCCAGCTCGCCGGCTTGGATCAAGTGTGTAATGTTGAACCGTGCGAGCGTCTCTTCCAATTTATTCAATTTCCCGAGCACAGGCACTCCTGCGATCTCTTTTTCCTTTACACCGTATCCATCCAAAATCGCCACGGGCTTCAAGGGATTACGGTTGCGATTGAGTGCCTGAATCAATTGTTTGGATTCACGCGTTACGCCCACGATCAAGGTTGGGAAGACAGGAGGATTCACGCGTAGCACGATGCGCTCAATGTATTCAAAGATGATATGCCACAGCCAGATGCTCGCGGCAGAGATCACGAACGCATGTACGAGCAGCAACCGACTGAAGAATTGATTGAAAGTGAAGTAGTAGGTCAGTGTGAAGAGAGCGACTCCTACCAGAGCGGCGTATCCGATGTATGCGCCATTGCGCAATGTCTTCTGATTTCTTGTGAGATGGAACGTGCGGGTTGTCGCGAGAACCAGTAACCATAACGGTGCCGCGATGGCGGCTGCGGTCATGTGCTGATCAAAAGGGAAATTGGATGAGAAGAGCAGCCCCACGCGCAGGAAATACGCGGCGGCGTACGCGCCGACGAAGAGCAAAAGATCCGTGACGAGCCAGAGGAGCAAAAGGATCCGATAGCGCATGTGAGAGACAGTTTAGCAGATGCAATAATGACCAAATCCCAATGACCAATGACCAAAATGATCTTGGTCATTGGTCATTGCGCCTTACTAGCTGAAAGCCCTTCTATCACTCGAAGTTTAAGATCAGCAGGCAGAGTCATTGGTCATTTACTGCTTGGCGTGCCACTCGTAGGGCAATTTTGTCGCATCCCAGGGGACAGACTTGCCATCCCAATTGGAAAGTCCCGTCGCCACGGTCTTCTGCTTTGTGAAGAGGTGCGTTTCCATCCACTGCAGCTTCTTTGCGAGCGTGGCGTTCTTGGTCGCGCGGGCGCGGAAGGCGTCTTCTTGGAGGACGTAGTACGTGACGGTCTCCGCAAAATCCTCGAACGCATCCCAGGAGGCGTATCCCGTGACGAAGTGGTTCGAGTGCGCGTCGGCACGTTGGATCTTGTCCGTCAGCCAGGAGATTTGGTAGAAACTCACGCTCGGGTCATCCTTATAAATCACGTCTTTGCCATCACGAAAGTTGCTGATGCCGGCGTCCATGTGTCCTTCCAAGCAACCGAGGTCGATGACATGGCCGAAGAATTCATGAATGAGCAGTGCGCGAAATTCGGCATCGGAGACGTTGCCGGACACGATGACGCTGGTCTTGCCCGCAAGGCCGCGCTGCTTGGGATTGTCGTAGCGGACGTAGAAACTTTGGAGTTGTCCTCTACATGCAGCAGGCACCATGCGGAAAATTTCATCGGCGATGATCTTATGTTCTTCGCGAATATCCGGCTGGTCCACCACAGGCAAGAGTGCGCGCGGGCGGGGAGAGGGTGGGACGGGGGCAGCCGTTCGGGCGATTTTGCGGGGTGTTCTGCCCGCCGCCGTGTGGCCGAGGGGCGATCCTTCACTGCTTACGGATGCTTGAAATGCCGCAGGTTCTCTTGCGAAGAGCATCCGCTCTGGTACGCTATGGGTACCGATGAGAGAGATGCCCAGGAGAGCCACAGGAACGATTTGCCGAGGCTGTAATCTTTTGCTTAAAAAGCAGTACATAAAAGGAAGTATTTATACTATATTTACTATTAAATGTCAATACCTATCGTAGACCCCCCCGGGAAGGCCTATACGGTTACCATAGAGAAATTGACGCACGGTGGCGCAGGACTTGCCCATATCGATGGAATCCCTGTGTTTGTGCCCGATAGCATTCCCGGACAACAGGTGGAGATCGTCATTACCAAGAATAAGGAGAGCTACCGGGAAGCCAAAGTGACGAAAGTGCTCCGAAAGGCGAAAGACGAGATCATGCCTCGGTGCTCGCACTTTCATGATTGCGGCGGATGTGTGTGGCAGAACCTGCCGTACGACAAGCAAATCAATTATAAGGAAGACATCGTACGTGAAACGCTGGAGCACCTTACCCCCGTGGAGGAAGACGTCCGCAAGTCTCTCCCGGGTCGCGTCTTAAAAATCATCCCCAGTCCGCAGCTCTACCACTACCGCAATAAACTCGAAATGAGCTTCGGCTACCAGGCCATGCGGACGGAAGATGTGAACGGACGGCGCATCTACTTCGATGAAAATCCGACCATCGGGTTCCACCAACCCGGTCAATGGTCGACGGTGCTGCCCATTACCGAGTGTCATCTCTATGACGAACAAATAGGCGTGCTCCTTGCAGCCGTGCGTCGTTTCATGGAAGAAACGAGACTCCCCGTGTTCAACCCCAAAACACAAAAAGGATTGCTTCGCACGTTACTGCTGCGTCGCGGCATCCAAACGGGGGAACAGATGATCTGTTTCATCGTCCATGCGCGCAAAAAAGAACTCGAACCGCTCTTTCAACACTTCATGCGGCACTTCGGTGGTCGTTCGCACCTCGCATCCCTCCTCATCGTCGAGCACTTGGGAGTCAACGACAAGCCGGAGAATCCGAAAATACACACGCTCATCGGCAAACCGACCATTTCCGAACGTCTCTTCGATCTCCAGTTCGAGATCTCGCCGTTCTCTTTTTTCCAAACGAACACGCTCGGTGCGGAAAAACTCTACCGCGCCATTGCCGATGCAGCGGATCTGTCGCTCCGCGACACCGTGCTGGATGCCTACTGCGGCATGGGCACCATCGGCCAGTACTTGGCGCGCTTCTGCCAGCGTGTCGTCGGTATAGAGAGCCATCCTTCCGCCATAGAAGATGCACTGAAGAGTGCAGGCAAAAATAAGATCAGCAATATCAGCTTCTACAAAGGGCGCACGGAACAAATTTTGAAAGACCAGCTCAAGGCTGGCAGCAAGTACCAGTTCGATGTCATCGTGTTGGATCCTCCGCGCGCAGGGTTGCATCCGAAAGCATTGGAAGCAGTCATAGAGCATGCACCCAAGAAGATTGTGTATGTATCCTGCAATACAGCAACGCTCGCACGCGATTTGGGAGGATTCTTAAAGAACGGCTATGAACTTCGCACGGTGCAGCCGGTGGATTTGTTTCCACATACGGCGCACATCGAATCGGTTTCTCTTCTACAAAAGAAATAGATTGTCCGTTTGTAGAGCCGCGACATGTCGCGGCTCTACAAACCAAATCGAAAGTTCATGCGCATCACACTCCTCTGCATCGGCAAAGTAAAATCATCATGGATTGCCGAAGGATGCAGGGATTATTCCGAGCGTCTGGAACGTGGACTCGATTTCAAAGTGATGGAGTTGCCGGCAAGCAAAGAAAAAGATTCTGATCGCCAGAGAGCAGATGAATCGGCGAGATTATTTGCGGCTGCGCAGAAATTCGATGGTGATCTTTGGATCCTCGATGAACGCGGAAAAGGAATGGCATCCGAAGCATTCGCGAAAGAACTCGGAAAGGCTCGTGATGATGGGAGATCACTTACATTTATTCTTGGTGGAGCGTATGGGCTTACAGATGCAGTGCGCTCTGCCGGGAAATTGCTTCGATTATCGGACATGACTCTTCCGCATGAACTCTGCAGAGTACTTTTTTTGGAACAGTTGTATCGAGCGAATGAAATAATCAGAGGAAGCGGATATCATCATTGATCCTCGTTTCAACTGGTTCCTTTTGAAGGTATCCACTTTCTTTTGGCGCAAAAGAAAGTGGAGAAAGAAAACATGCCGCTCTGAAAAATTTCCTGCGCAACAATGGCTCGCTGCGCTAAAAACGCGAACTCGTCCGCCTGCGGGCGGACTCAAACAGCGCGTTTTTTACGCTCCGCTCCGCCAAGTTGCGCGACGGAAATTTTTCAAGGCGGCGAACCCTCTTTTTTTCTTCACCCCCCGCCTGCCCACCGGAGTCCGCAGACGTAGGTGGGTGGCGCGCCACCCCTCCGGTTTCATTTTTCTCGAACGAGGATTTCTTTTTGTGTTTTTTTCCATCGTTTTATTTCCGCTTCTCTTCTCCTCGCATTTCCCAGAGTTTTAAAAGTTTCTGTGTAAATAATCTTCACCGGACTTCTCGATCGCGTGTACTTGGCACCTTTTCCTGCATTGTGCAGCGCTTCGCGCGCTGCAGGATCGACACAAGTTCCTGCATAGAGTGAACCATCAGAGCAGCGTGCCAAGTAAAAGTAGTGTTTCATTGCGTGGAAGTGAGATGTTCTTTGAAAAAAGCTGCCGTCTTTTCCATGAAGTCACTCCACTTGGGTCCGTACTCATGTCCTTCGCCTGCATACTCAACATACGTGATGTCTTTCCCAAGCTTTGTGAGCCGCTGCGACAAATCATCCGACCAATTCTTCGGAACATCTTTATCCTTGTCTCCGTGGAAGAGCAGAACCGGTACTTGGATGTTTTTCAGGAAGGTCTGCGGTGAAAGTTCCGCCCACAAATCCGGATTTTCTTCTTTGGTGCCAAATGCTTCGCGTGTGCGGTCTCCTTCTTCACGCTTGGAGCGCCAGCGCATGAAGTTTTCCCAGACATCGGCATGCACCGGGGCATACAGGACTGCGGCATCCACCAGGTCAGGTCTTCCTGTGAGAATGGCCAGCGTCACACCGCCGCCCAATGAGTGTCCCATCATGCCGATGCGGCTTACATCGATGTTCGGAAGTTTGGCGGCGCGCATGGCAAGGATGGCGTTGGCGCTGTCCATGGAGTATTCCAAATTCCCATCATACACCTTCTCCGTCATGGGGCTGGGATCCGACGCCGCATGGCCTCGATAGTCCGTATGCAGCACGGCGAATCCTTGGCGCGCCAAGTAATCCTGTTCACGACGGAGACCTCGGCCGCGCACATACACGCTCGGATCGATAAATCCGTGATTCAAGATCAAAAGCGGGAAAGGTCCCATGCCATTGGGAATATTCAGGATCCCGCTGATCGTTAGCCCATTGCTTTGGTACGTGATGCCATGGCGCACATAGGCGGCATTCTTCTCGATGACAGTCTCCAGCGTGAGTCCCGTGCCGCTCAGGCGCATCTTCGCAAAATGCGGAATGCTGAGCGTTGATGGCAGTTGTTCCAACGAAAGACCATCCGTCGCAGCAGGCACGGAAGAGTTTTTCAGCTCAGCCACCTCCGGTAGAGGTTTGGATACAACACAGCCGAAAAGGCAAAAACAAAGCAGGAAGAATACGGTATGTTGCATGGCACGATGATGCTCAATGTTGGCTTGCGGCACAATCATTTCAGGCAGAAGTTCTTTAGAAGTTGCGTTGCAGCTTTCTATTGCTACCATCTGCGTATGGGTACATTTGAAAATGCAACACCGGCAAATGACAATGAATCAATCATCGCAAAGCCCGATTCGCGGAAGCCAGTTGGTGGTACTAAACTTTTGGAGGACAGGCATTCCATTCGTGCTGAGTGGAGAGCTGCCATGATCGCCTTGGGACGAGACGAAGCACAGGAAAAGCAGAATCAAGAAGCATCGAACTTCTGAGATCATTTTTGCGTAGGGAATTTGGTGAACTTTTTGGCTTTTCAGCAACGGAAATCGTGAAAGTTTAGAGCCTCTCATACGTGGAAGAAGATGTACGGTTTTCTTTTCTTCCCCATGAGATTTTTAGCCCTGCAAACGGACATTCGGCAGCTCAAAAAACAGTTCTTGGTGGAAGGGGAAGAAGAAATCCTCACGACTATGCACCACCCTTTCGTATTCCTCGCGTCTGCCGTCCGCGACACTTTTTTTCTTCTCTGCTTTGCGGCTTTCTTGGGACTGATTGCCTCGTTCCTTGGAAGCAGTGCGGGAATTATCATTGGTTTTGTCTTTCTCTTTGGCTTTCTTGTTTATTTCTTTTTCCTGCTTGGTGCATACATCCGTTGGCACTATAATTTTCTGATTGTCACCACGGAGAAGATCGTCATTGTGAAGCACCGATCCTTTACATACCACAATGTGAACCCGATTCATCTGGAGGACATTGAACGAACAAAATTTGAGTCGCAATTCTTTGGAATCTGGCGATGCGGGACCATTCATATCTTGCTCAAGGAACGGGAAGGCGGCACGACAAGGGTGAACGTCTTGCGGTACATTCCTCAGCCCGATGTTGTGGCGAGTGCCATTGAAAATGCCATTGGACTGGCGAAGCAGCGCTCACAAGGGGAATCTGTGGAGCATCAGCTTTCGAAAGTGCAGAAGGTGCAGGAGAAGATTCAAGAGAGTGTGAAGCATGAATCTTCGTCGAACCCCACAGTGCTGCCGCCGAGCGAGCCGCCGGCGGACGATGCGGTGCGGGGAACAGAAGAGGAAACAGGAGTATGATCATAACCATGATCAAAGAAAACCGCATTCTCTTTCTGGATGTCGATGACAGCGACAAGCCTCTCGTGCGTCGGCGCTTTCCGCATGCCGTGTTCGGGGAAGCCGCACTGCATGACAAAGAACTGATTGCGGCATGCAAAGAAGCGGACATTATTTCCTGCTTCCTCACTACGCCGTTCCCGCGTGCAATCCTGAAAAAATTGCCGAAGCTGAAACTTCTGTGCACACGTTCCGTCGGGTACGATCATATTGATCTCGAAACATGTCGTGAGCAGGGGATTACAGTGTGCAATGTTCCGGATTACGGCTCACACGTCATTGCGGAACATGTGTTTGCGTTGCTGCTGTCCACCTTGCGCTATGTGGGGGAAGGGGACAAGCGCGTGGAAGGCGGCACGTTCGACTATCACGGACTCAGGGGCATGGCGTTGAAGGGAAAGACCCTTGGCATTGTGGGAACGGGCAAGATCGGAGCAAAAGTGGCGCAGATTGCGCATGGATTCGAGATGCGCATACTTGCCACCGATCTCTGCCGTACGATTGAGTTAGAAGAGCGCTTTGGCATCGCCTATGTTTCCTTGGATACGCTTCTACGCGAGAGCGACATCATCACGCTGCATCTTCCGGCCGGCAAAGAAACGCATCACATGATCAATGCCGCCGCTTTCGACACCATGAAAGACGGTGTGATCTTGGTAAACACCGCACGCGGAGCGCTTATCGACTCCGCCGCGCTGCTGGACGCGCTCAAGAGCGGAAAAATCGCCCATGCGCTCTTGGATGTATTGGAACATGAGCAGAACTTTGCGGAAAACAAGGAACTCATCAGCCACCCTCATGTCGTCACCACGCCGCACATTGCTTTTTATGCTGATGACAGCATGCGGAACATGTACCTGGACAGCTTTCTCTCCATCGAGCAGTGGAAGAATGGCCGTGAGCCGGATCATGTCATTCGACCGCAAGCCGTTGTGTGCGATGCGCCGGGAGTTCGCGTTTCAGCGTGAGAGCATTGCCTTCTGAATGACATGTGCCACCCTGTTCGGGTGCGGCACCAGGGTGATTGTTGCGAGTTTGGATTCGAACACTAGCGTGCCGTAGTGCAAGAGGTTCTGCAGCAACCCGTGTTTCTGTGCATCTACGGTTTTCATCCTGTCGAAGGATATTTCCAGGATATCCTCCTGAAAAATGAGGCGGAAATGTATGCGCATGAGCCTTCGATTCGTGATGATGATGCTGTCCAGCAACTCACTGAGGAGTGACATGAAGAACCAGTGGTGCGTAAACAGGAGCAACGTCAATCCTGCAAAGAACGTGAGGTGGGAAAGCCACATGTAGTGGTGCGCGCTTAAGCCTGCGAGCAGGAACAGGAGCAGGGAAATGCCGAAGAGCAGCGTGGCGAGGATCACCGTTCCCACGTACTTGATCCAGTGCTCGTCGCACAATTGTTCCAGTTGCTCGCCGTGTTCCAGGGAAGAGGAAGGCATATCAAAGAATGTGCGGTTGCCAGACAAAGAGTGTTGTCGTTGCGATGGTGATGCTCACGGTAAGCAGAAAGTACACGGGAAACAGAATGCGTCCCGGATTTTTCCAGGCTGTAACGTCACCCAGATCCGCCAGCAGCTTCTTATACCGTCCCGATTGCGCACGGAACAGCTGTCTGTTCACGAGCAGGAGCAGAAGCGATGCGGCTTGCATCAGGAGGACGAGCGCGAGCGCCGCAAGCATGCCGGGAGAGGAGAGGAGCGAATCCATAGAACGGGCGTATGCTTATGGCTCAAGGGCATATGAACTCAGGCATAGTTAAGGGGACCACCTTTGGCAGTGATTGAGGCATAGAGTGAGGATGAAGCCTGCGAAAAGGCCGCCGAGGTAGCTCACAATCAAGCCAGCAATAAATGTGGCGAGATTAAGGCCGATGAATCCTGCATCAAGGAACAGAATACGGAATACATTCATGTGAAATTCCTGCAGGACGGGATTCGTAAGGAGGAAGCCCCAGAGGAAACAAATCACAAAGCCGAATGCGGCGACCATGCCAACAGCCGGTCCCCAATGTGCAAGGCGGTATTGAGATGACATAGAAGGAGTGGGAGAAAATAAGAATTAATGATGCAAATGCTCTTTATGTTTCGTTTTATGTCTATGGATGCCGTGATCATGGAATACATGCATCAGCGGACAGAGAAGAATGAAGATGAAAGGTGTGTATGTAAGAACATGCTGCCAATGATACATGAGGGCAAGCACCATGATGCCCGCGAAGAGGAAGTAGAGCCAACTTGGGATATGAAGGGTATTCATGGGTGCAGAGAAAGAGGGGTCAGGTAATGGGTATCTGATTGAGCAGCCAGCCCAGCAGAATAACTTGAGGAACGGTTATGAGAGGGAGAAAGAGCGGAATCTTCCAGGATTTCGTCGTCTCTCGCAGGATGAGGATTTCGGTGTAATCCGTGGAGACTCCCGTCATGAGGAATGCGAAGGAATTTCCTGCGGCTCCCGCCCGCGTGAGGATATCCGTTGCCACGGGCATCGAACCTTCTGAACACACTTCCAGAACAGTTGCGACGATGATGGTGAGTCCCAGCCCTGCGAGTGTCGGGCCGAAGAGCGTACCGAACATGTCCGTCGGAATGACCGCCCGCACAAAGGCGGCAAGGACGATGCCGAAGAAGATCCATCGCAGAATGAGGCGCGATTCGATGATGCCGGTGCGGGTGACTTCCCGGAGCCAGGTTTTGGTGGGACGGAAATTCCACAGTCCATCTCGGATGGCACGCCAGAGGGAATAATTTGGCGGAATCGAGATTGCGTTGGGGTTCTCGGGAAGGATTTTTCTCCGTACGAGGACATCAAAAATAAGTCCGGTGCTGAGGCCCACAGCCATGCTCAGAAGGACGAACGCCAGCATCCATTGGAATCCTATGAGCTGCCATAGCAGCAGCGTCAGTACGATGGAATTCCAGGGGCTTGCAATGAGGAATGCAACGACTTGCCCTGTGCTGGCGCCCCGCTCGTAGAGCTTGCTCCCGACAAACAGAATGCCATGGGAACAGAGATCGAGCAGAACCCCTGCGCCAACGGCGCGCAACATGCCGGAGAACGTCCCGCCTTTTCCCATCGCAGCAATCACCATTTCACGCGGCATTTGCCCCAGGAGCCCGACGAAGAGCATGCCCAGCAGGAGGCTCCACCAGATGGTGTGAATGAGTTCCACAACACTCGTGGAGAAGGTCGTCAGCGCGGGTGTTGCAAGAGCAACGGATGGAAGGAGGAAGTATGCCGCATACGTTGCGATGAGAATCGCGCTTGTGCCCCAGAGCAGATAATCGGCGCGGGCACGAGCGTGTTTTCCATGTGTTGCAGCAGGAGCGTGATCTTTGTGATCACTCTGTTCGGCCGTAGGAGATGATGGATGGGAGTCCATGGTGTTTACTGGTTATATCCCCAGTTCTGCAGCCACTGTTCCATTCTGTCGATCTCCCGTTGCTGGGCTGTGATGATCTCCCGTGCCATGGCTTTAATTTCTTCATGTTTTGCATTCTCCAAAGCCATTTCCGCCATCGCGATGGCTCCTTCATGGTGCGGGATCATTCCTTCGATGAACGCTGCATCAAACGCATCGCCGGTTTTCCCTTCTAGGCTCGCAGACATGTCGTCCATGGACATCGCCATGGGATCGCCATCTCCATGCCCATCCATCATGCCGCCGCTCTTCTTCCCCGTCATGCCTTTCATCATCATGTCCATCATGTCTTCCATTTCTTCATGGTCGTCGCTTTCTTCGTGTTCATCATGCTCCATCATTTTATCCTTCATCATTTCCATCACGCCTCGCTGCAGCATCATACCTTGGGGAAAGCCCCCGCCGAGGACGCCGATCCACGGCCGTCCGAGGGAGAGGATCGTAAACAAGCACAGGATTGTTCCTCCAACGATCAAGCCGATGGCCCAATTCTTGAGCTGCACCGGGCTGAATTGCCGGATGGCGAGAACGATGAGGAAGACGACGCCCACGAAGAAGGCGATCACAGAAAGAATGTGGATTCCCCACAGGGCAATAAAACCTAGGCCTGAGCCGGTGGTGTTGACTATGTCCATCATGGAAAAAGGGGGGAAAGGAAAAAATTATCGGCGCGAGAGACCGATGGTGCGGATAATGTCCGCAATGAACGCGTCGTAATCTTTCTCCGATTTCATTTTCTTCTTGGCGCAGGTATGCAAATGGCTTTCCAGCACTTGGCCGCGCGCATGTTTGATGTGTCCTTCCATGGCGAGCAGATTTTCCAATATATGCGTGCAGTATTCATCTTGCTCGACCATCGAACGGACTTTCTTCGTGAGTCCTTCCAGGCGTTTGAGAGCGTCCAATGATTTGCGTTTATATTCCGGAAGCATGCAGGTAGGGGTAGGGGGTATGGGTAGTATCTCCCCGCCCCAAGAGAAAAGCAAGGGATAAAAAAATAGAGATCCTTGCGGACCCCCATTCTTTTTAGAATTCGAATTGGAATTATGCAGCAAGCGCTTCTCCTGCAACGACGTTCACAGCCTTGGGTCCCTTGTCGCCTTGCTGAAGATCGAACGAGACAGTCTGTCCGACGTCCAACGATTCAAAGTCGCCGTTGGGACATGCGCTGTTGTGAAAGAAGACGTCCGGGGAGCCTTCCATTTTGATAAAGCCGAATCCCTTGTCGGTTTTCGTTTTGATAGTGCCTGTAGCCATGGGTAAAAAAAGAAAGAAATAGAGGCGGCAAGAGGAGTTGTTGTCTGACTGGCTCAACTGACCTGCAGCGACAGTACTCCTTTGCGGGGCAATAGCTATCATTATGCAAAGAAAGTGCGCAGATTCATTGCTCTTAAGCCATTTTGGACGTATAAGGAGAGGCCGCACACGCCTCTTTCCCCCTTTTCTCATTAACTACGCCAAGTCCAAAAGTTGTCTCGTCGATGGCTGTAAAGGGCGCACATACGGCAAAACATACTGCGTGAAACACTTCAAACAATATCCCGTCACCATCACCGCCCAGGCGCGGCTTTTGATGAAATCCGATTGCCACGGCGCCGCGTGCGTGAGCGGCGAAAAACATGATTACGGTTCGCAGTACTGTGCCGCGTGCAAGCAAGCGTGCCAGTGGAAGAAGGGGGGATGATCCTTCAGCTGAAGAAAAGGACTTCCCGCGAAGCGAACGGTCGATTTTTTTATTATTCCGTAATGGAAAAGGAATCCAAGATCGCATTCGCAATCAATCCTGCATCGCTATTCTCCGTTGCCTGAACATAAAAGTACCGGTCAGGCGTTTCGATGCAGAGTGCATGGCGCGTTCCTCCGGCATCACCGCCTTCTTCACCCGGTCCACGGTATCCCGTGTAGTCACCCACGCTCACTTCCTTCACGGCAACCGGTTCGCTTGCTCTCTGTGCAAAATCATCTTCGCACGTGGCGAAGCCTTCCTGTGCAGGGTCCTTCGGGAGATGAATCTCCAGATAATACTGTCCCGGCTGGAGGCCCAGTACATCATCATAGTCGGTGTAATTTTGGAGACGGATATATCCCTCTTCTTCCTGAACGGTCGTCTCCGGGGGATGCTTCACGGAAAATCCGTACGTCTCGTTGGTGTACATCTCCCAATCTTCAAACCTCTTTTCTGTTGGCACATGCGCGGTGCATGCAACGAGCAGAGTGAGAAGGCCAAGAAGAGAAAAGCGGAACTGCATAGATCTTGATGGTAGTTATGAGGAATTGGCAGCCTCACGGGGAATCGAACCCCGATTACGGGAATGAGAATCCCGTGTCCTAACCGTTAGACGATGAGGCCAAATGATCTCACGCAGAAACTGCGAGGAGTGCAGTATACGAGAAGCCAGCGCCAGATCAAACCATCTAGAAGTGTTCTTGCTGTATAATAATTCCATGCGTTTCTTCGCACTCGAAACAGACACGGCAAAAATAAAGCACTCATTCCTCTCCGCGGACGAGCAGGAAGTGATGACGGTGTACTTCCACGGGTTTCGTTTCTTTATGATTTTTGCGCGCGACGCATTCTTAACAGCACTGCTTATTTCCTTGGGCATCGGACTCGGTTACATAAGCATTCCGGTACTCTGGATTGTGTTCCCCGGCAGTCTGGTCTGGCTGTTCTTCATTTTTATTCCGTTGCTCAAAGCATATTTGGATTGGCGCTTCGATTTTATCCTTCTCACGACGGACAAATTGATCGTTGTGGATCAGTCCTCGCTCTTTCACAGAAAAGTGACACCAATGAACCTGGAAAACTTCGCGAGTGTCAGCGTGGACACGCAGTTTTGGAATTTATTCCCCTTTGGAGAGCTGCAGTTCAGTTTGAAAGAGGGGACGGGAGAAGCGGTCAAACTCAAATATGTGCCGAATGTGGAAGAAGTCGCTTCGCGCATTTCCGATTGCATCACCATGTTTCAAAGGCGCAAAGATCTGCGGCGTTATGGTGGAGGAGAAGAGGATGCCGGATAAAGAATAGTTGGCACTATCTCTTTGTTTCTTAGTAACCCTCTCTCTGTCTCTCTCCCTACAGGGAGAGAGGACGTCATTGTGATTCTTTCGTAAATGTATGAAAGCAGAGAAATGACGTCCCCTCCCTCTTAAGGGGGAGGGACAGGGAGAGGGTTGAAAAAAACAGAGAATAATCTCAGACAGTTCTCAATATGCTTTAGCGAATAATGCCCACTCTTTTGCAGCGTCTCCGGACACCAGATCTTTCTTTCCTTTTGCTTTGGAGGCATCACCCAGCAAGCGAATGGTGGCTTTGGTCTTGTCCTTGATGGCATTCGCGGTCTTGAGCGTGCCGTCCCACGGAGCCCAGACGAAACCACCATCGGCGTCGATCACTTTTTGGAGCGCATCGTACGAATCGGCTTCCGTCGTGTGATCCTCCATGTATTTTTTCGCCTGTTCGTAGAGGGAATCCTGAATTTCATCGAGAATCGTCTGCATCGAGTCCTTTGTGCACGATGCCATCGCTACGCTCTGCTTCTCTCCGGTGTCACGCCGACACAGCATCACAGCTTTTTTCTCCAGATCCTTGGGTCCCAACTCTATGCGCACCGGCACGCCCTTCACTTCCCATTCATTGAACTTAAAGCCGGGGGATTTCTCGTCACGATCATCCAGTTTCACGCGAAGATCACCCAGGGAAGTTACGAGTTTCTTGGCCGCCGCGAGCACGTTCTTCTTTTCCTCATCGGTTTTATAGATCGGCACGATCACCACCTGAATCGGCGCGATCTTCGGAGGCAAGCGCAGGCCTTTCTCATCGCCGTGCACCACGATCAACGTTCCAATGATGCGCGTACTCAGTCCCCAGCTGGTCATCCACGGCAGCGTTGCCTTGCCCGCTTCATTCAGGAAGCTCACACCGTACGCCTGTGAAAATCCTTGTCCCAAATTATGCGACGTTCCCGCCTGGATGGCTTTGCCGTCTTTCGCGAGTGCTTCGGTCGAAAGCGTATACAGCGCGCCGGCGAATTTCTCGTGTTCGGGTTTGCGTCCGCTCATCACGGGGATCGCGAGCATCTCGCGATCAAAATCGGCGTACATCTGCAGTGCGCCCTCCACCATCGCATCCGCTTCTTCTTTGGTCGCATGACACGTGTGTCCTTCCTGCCAGAGAAATTCCAGCGTTCGTAAGAATGGCCGCGTGCGCATTTCCCACCGGACGACGTTCGCCCACTGATTGATCTTCAGCGGCAGATCGCGGTGACTCTGAATCCATTTGGCAAAGGTTGCATAGATGATCGTCTCGCTCGTGGGGCGGATGTACAGCTTCTCCGTAAGTTCTTTGCCGCCACCGTGCGTGACGACTGCGCACTCCGGCGCGAATCCTTCCACATGGTCCTTCTCTTTTGCAATGATGGATTCCGGGATCAAGAGTGGGCAGTAGGCATTCTCCACTCCCTGTTCTTTGATCCGCCGGTTTAGATCAAATTGAATCGCTTCCCACAGTGCGTAGCCGTATGGCTTAAAAATGATGCAGCCTTTTACGTCCGCATGCTCCGCAAGCCCCGCCTCGGCAATCACGTCCAAGTACCATTGGGGAAAATCTTTGGTTTGATCGGCAATCTTTTGCATAAAGAGAGTATAAAGGGAGGATGGCAGTGAGGGCTAGGCTTAACGAATGACCAATGACCATAGACCAATGACCAATCTTCTGGCTTTTTTGGTCAGTGGTCATTGTGTCATTGGTCATTTACTATGATCCTATGTCATCCGACATCAAGGAAAGGCTCGCCAAACATCGGGAGTCTGAGCTCCACGGCCACAAGCTGGGTCCGTACATCCAGGACATCGTCTACGGCGGACACGATGGCATCATTACAACCTTCGCCGTTGTAGCCGGAACCGCAGGCGCCGATCTGCCGCACTACATCGTGATCATTCTGGGTTTCGCCAATCTTTTTGCCGATGCCGTCTCCATGGGTGCGGGTGCGTTTCTCTCCCTCAAATCCGAACTGGACCATTACTTCCGACTAAAGAAGGAGGAACTCCAGGAGATCGAAGCGATTCCGGATTTGGAACGAGAAGAAGTCCGCGAAGCATACGAAGCGAAAGGATTTCGTGGCAGCGATCTGGATCGTGTAGTCGATGTCATTACTTCCAACAAAGAAGTCTGGGCGGAAACCATGATGTTGGAGGAGCACGGCCTCACAAAACAAGCATCGGCGAATCCGCTGTCGCACGGCATCATGACGTTTGTGGGATTCGTTCTCTTCGGCATCGTTCCGTTGTTTCCATACCTCTTCGGCATACAAAGCGATCAGCGTTTTCCCGTTGCCATTGCAGGAACATTCGCAGCGCTTGCCCTCCTTGGTGTGACGCGAAGTTTCGTCACACGTGAACGTCTTATCCGTGGTGCACTCGAAATCGTCGCCATCGGTGCTCTCACCGCGACCGTGGCATACGGAATCGGAGTGATGCTGAAAGGGCTTGTGGGTGTTGCGTTCTAAGAGACTTTAGAGCAAAGGTTTTTCTCCTTTATTGATGGCATCCAACGCTTCCAGGAGTTTATTGAACTTGGCTGCTCCGCCCGCTCCGGGCAGACCGCGATCCACAATCTGCAATGTGGAAGGATCCACCGCGTGTTCCAAGTTGCTGTCCCCGAGCGTGGCCATCCACTTGCCTTTCGCACGATTGAACGTGATGAAGAGATACTTTTTGTCTTTGGTCTCGAAAGCAGTTGCCATGCCCCCGAGCACTCCTCCGCCCAAAAATGCTGCCAAAGCGTACGGGATGCCAAAACGTTTTGTGTAGTGAGTGCCGTGGTAGTGCGCTCCGATGCGGCTCATGAGTTTTTCGCCTTCTTCTATGCGCGCTTTGTATTTTTCCGGCATTGCCTCCGCACTGGTATCCACGAACTTGTAGCCGAGGCGCCCCTTCGTTTCCTTTGGCATGTTGTCCCACACGCCTTGCGGGCTGTCTGCTAGGAAACGCTCGATGTCCGCTTTTGCTTTGGTCATGGCTATCTCGAACTGGTAGCTTCCTGCTTCATTCGGCTCATCGGCATTTGCCATGATCTCAGTAACCATCGCACCGCTGGATTGCTTCGCTATCTCCTGCATGCGTTCCGCTGCATAGAGGCGCATGACCGTCAGCGCGTTGCCGTCCGGTCCCCAGGCGAAGTTGTCGTCTTCCTGGCATTGCACACAGAAGTTGACGTATGCATGTTGCGTCGTGGACATCAAACTTCCTGTAACAGCATTCTCCAATGGCTTTTGCATGGATGCACGGTTCGCTTTGTCCTGCATGGCGACTTGAATAAGCATGGTCGCGTACAAACCGGTGATCTGTTCCTGCTGCAGGAAATTGCCGTATTCCTTCGCTTGGATTTTCACATCTTTCTCATCCAGGATCTTGCGGATAGCTGCAGCACGTTTTTGTGATGCAGGATTTGCAGCATCCGCGATCAGTTGTTTGTACTCTGCTTCCAACTGAGGGCGATTCTTTGCCAACTGTCCGGCATGTTCCGCCCCCTCCAGGATATCGATGATATGGCCGCTGGAACGGGTGGCATGTGCCGCATCTTCTCTAAACGCCATGAAGAAGCTGACTTTGGCTTCAACATATCTTTTTAGTGCTTCTTGATACGGTTTCATTTCTGTTTTATTCGGCTTTCTCGTTGTGCCGTTCGCTTCTTGCATCTCCGTAGGGATTGTCACTGTTGTCGTGTGCATAATGATCCCCCGGATTTTATTCTCATCAGCGGCTTGAATTTTTGCCAAGAGAGCGTCCGTGTCTTTCTTCAACTGACCCGAGGCAAAGCGTTCCCCGTGTTTACCCAACGGAGCAAAAGGGCCAAGCACCCTTTGCCACTTCATTAGATCCTGGTCAAATGATTTATTATCCATCAGTTTCCATGCACCCCCCCATATTTCCCTCAGGTCAAACGAGCGAACATTTGTGAGCAGTGCCACGAGATCATATTCCTTTGCCCAATCTTCCGGCGTCCGTGCAAAATCTGTATCCAGTTGGTGCGCCGCATATTCGCCGCTGATAGCAACGCCTATCGGAAGAGTTGCAAGCACTACCGGCCATGCAACCGTTGTTCCGACCCCTGCGAGTATGAATAGGCCTGCAACGCCACTTACACCACCAACGCCAAGTTGTGCTCCCAAATAATAATATTCTTGTTCTTTCATCCGGATGATCTCTTCACTGACTCCTCTTTTTTTGCACTCTTCGATATCTTTTGCTTTATCCATGATCTCCACCACTGTTCCGTAAATGACCAAAGCATCTATAGCAACGGGTGCAACGCGTCCGGCAACTTTCAGTGTGCTCATAATCTTAGAAACCTTGGAGGCATTACCCACTGTCTTGAGGACGACAGGTGCTCCTCCTTTTTCCAGATCCGTGAGAAGGCGCAGAGATCCCTGTTCCGTCCCCAAGAGTTTGCTGACAAATTCCACATCGGGGGCATTGGCGACTGTTTTTAATTCCATCAAGACAGCTTTGGCATCTCCTGCTTTTTCAAGATTCTGTGTCAGAACTGTGACGAGAGCAGGGGATTCTTCCAAAAGTTTTCCGAGTCGTACGTCTGCAGTGGCAGCTTCCATAATCACTTCCGCTTTGGAAGAAGTCTTGAGGGCTTCCGCCAATTTTGCGCTGACAGTTCCTTCTGTTGCCAATTTACCGGCTACATTGCTCTCTATAGCAGCTCCTTTTGCTTTGTTCGAAACCTGTGACACAGCGGAATTGGTTGCAGGAGATCCTGCCGATGCTTGCGGAGCTTGCGTTGCAGCTTGAGCGCCTTGCTGTGCAGCCTGCTGCTGTTTAGGCAATGGGGGAGGAGTTTTTTGCTTAGGCGGAAGCTGTGGCGGGGGAGTAACAAGTGGAGGAGTTTGATTCAGAGCTTTCAGAGCATTTTTTGCTTGATCGATAACCGTTTGCGCAATGCCCGCCTGTAAAAGCTTCGCTTCCTGCACGCCGGCTTTCAGTAGATCCAATACACTTACGCCCGCTTTGATTAAATCATCGATTTTAGCGCCGGCAGCAACAAGATCATCAACGGTTGCTCCGGCTTTCAAAAGACCATCTACGGGTGCATGTGCTTTCAGTAAAATCCCTAGATCTGCACCGAGAGCAATAAGCTCATCAAGCTTTGCTCCTGCCATATATAAGCCACCCACATCCGCCCCCGCATCAAACAAAGTTTTTGCGTCACTGTAATTCAGCGCAAGCTGGTAATAGAATATTTTTTTATTTACACCCTTTTTTGCAAAAGCTTTATACCAATGGAACAATTTCCCTTCTCTTATATTCTTGGGTATATCGAGAAATTCAAAATCTTTGACCCTTTCACCTATTAATTTTTGAAGCTTAGCGCGTACTTCTATTCGCCAAATTTCAGGGTCTGGCCCCAACAATTTTGCATCCACGGCTTGTCCTATTTGTTTCAAAATTGCTGGATCTTTTGTTGTTTCCACAAGGTATGCCCAGTCAGCCTTGATCCCCGCGTGATAGAGCGCGTTATTTACTTGTCTCCCATGTATTAAACCGAATTTTCTTACCATTTGTATTTCCTTGCTGGCTAACCACATGCTTCGAATAGCGGTGTATTGCGAAGCTCCGGGGACAACATTCATCGCAATTCGCAGCCCGCGCCCCTTCCACAGCGGTCCGCCTCCAATTGCGAGCCTCTTGAGGTGAGCAACAGCGCCAGTACCGATGGAAGTGAGAGCGCAGGTGAGGGTCGCGGTTGTAAGATTGGCACCCCACTCCGTCCAGTCGTCGGATTTTCTCATGTCACTGGGAAGGATGCCTCCCGCACCTATGGCATCGCCGTAGCCCAAGGCATCGAAAGCCAGATCAACGGGAACCATGAAATATTTTAATGGATTTCGCCAATCCTCGACGACATAGAGGAAATTTCCCAAGACCATGCCCACAGCACCTCCGCCCCATTTTTCCATGCCTTTTTGTTCCCTTTCTCTCATTTGTTCCAATGCATTCCACAGGAGATATGTAGCAAAGTGTTCGTTGTGTTGCAGCTTTTGAGATATTTCCTTTAGTGTTTTCTTGTCTTTTATGGAAGGATCGACGCAAAGATCAAATGCTTCCGGCATGTCTTTGGTTTGCCAGCGAACTTTGCCATTGCTCCGAGTCAGAGCAATGCCAAGATCCGCGAGAGCTTTTTCCAAATCATTCAGCAAATCAGGTGCTTTGTCTGAATTGTTATTATCTGTACAGCGTGCGGTGATGAATGCAATGCCGAATTCTTCCAGTAATTTCAAAGCCCGTTCGCACTTCAAGCCGATTTTATTTCGCAACTCTTCGCTGGTTTCTGCAGAGCGTAATTGGATATCAAGGTAGTGTCGCAACGAATCCATGGAACCTTCATTGTTATTTTGTATGATTTCTTCCTCTGTAAGCCCAAAAGCATTCGGAAGAGTTTCTTTCAATTCATCGAATAAGCTCTGTGCTTGTGTTTTTACCCATGCACCAAAATCTTCTGCGATTGGACCCAGTTTGCGAACCTGCTCCTGAAGTGCGTTGAATACAGACGCGACCAGATCCTTGGATCCGCGCGCTATTTCTTTGTTGCCAAAGCATGCAGAAGACAACTCATATAAATTTTGCGGCAACCGCACCGTGTCTTTCGTTGCTTTGAGCGCAAGAATTGTGCTTCCCATCGCGAAGATGGAGAGGAAGGGATGTTTGATTCCGAATCTTGTCATGGCCGCCGCCAGCCTCACAGCCTTTTCCGTGGTCGAGAGGGAAGCTTTCAGAATGTCATCAAGCACTCCCAGTTTTGCAGCGAGCATAGAACCGACCAACACATGGAAGGCATGGTTTTCCAGCAATTGCCCCAATTCCAAGATTGCAGTCCCAACGTCCTTCTCATAGTTTTGCAATGCCTCGGATGCGGCAATATATCGGATGCCGGTGTCCGGATCCATTTCTCCTTGGTGTATTTCTTCCATTTCTCCCATGAACTGTTCCACTAAGTGCATGTTCTGTTCTCCCGCCTTCACGCCGAAAATCTCTTCGATCTCGGCACGGGCATCCTTGCCTTTCTTCTTGTAGGAATTTTCCGCCTTCTTGTACTGCTCTTCCGAGATTCCGTATTTTTCTCCTTTGCCTTTGGCAAGTCCTGGGATATTTTCTTTGCCCCATTTTGCAATAGAGTTCACTTTTTTGTTGAGGTTTTCGATCAAATTTCCGTACAATTCAAACCGCAACATATAGTGGTGTCCGTAATACGCAGCAGTCCCGATACCTGCAGCTGCAAGGCCGACGACGGGAATCCAAAATATCCAATTTCGAACGCCCCATGTATGTTTGACTCCCGACTGTTGGTTATCCGGTTTTTTGCCACGGAACCAATTCCAGAGGCGGCGCGCGCCCACAGCCAATATGATTCCACCGCCGGTGAGCAAGGACAGTGTCGCTATTTGTGTGTTCGACCACTTACGAGGATCAAATGTGTTCGGGAAAAATATGCTTTCCTTCTTTTCCGATGTTTCACTCGTTTCCGTTCCCTGCTCTTTCTTCTCAAGCCATCTTCGTGGGTCATACCATTTTCTTTCAGGTGTGGATGCAGAGGTAACTTCCGATTTTTCCGGTGTTGCCGATGCCGTGGCAATGCGATTGCGAAGATGGTCGAGGTTGGTCTTGATATGAAGTTCCTCCTGCACCTCTATTTTTTTCGTTTTCAATTCTTTTGCTGCTTGCTCCAAAATATTCGACCGCTGATCGGCCGGCAGTTGATCCAAATAATCCGTTGCAAGACGGACATCGCTTTGTTTCAGTCTTTCTGAAAGAGCTTCCACTTTATCGGAAAATACTTCTACCTTTGGAACCTTGAATAAGAGTCTGTGTTCGCCGAATTCAGAAAGGTGCATGCGTTTCATTTTCCCTGGAGGGAGCGGAGGAGATTTTCGATGCTCAAAAACACAGATCGAGCCCCTGTACCCACTGCACCCGTCACATGGACTACTGCTTTGCCTGCTCTTTTGGCTCCGGATTCCAATGCTGCGCTCAAGGGTTCAGCCAATGACGTGATGCCATCCACTGTCCCCGCAGCAATCGCTCCCACTGTCTCGGCTGCAGCAGTTGTATACTCAGACACTTTGTATGCCAGACGAGCACTTTTGCTTTCGTACATGACACGTTTGAGTTTGTCTCGCGTTCCATTGCCACTGACCAGGGAATCCTGGAATTCGACGTCATGCCGGGAGATTTTTTCTTTGTGTTTGGTCATAGGATTGTGCTTATCGGTTTAAGTGCGAGTTTGTATGGTGTGTCACCATCTTTCACCTCAAATGGAATCTCCTTTTTGGCTTCTATGTTTCCCACGATGCCTTTCACAACATCAGGTGAGAGCGTTTGAGACATTTCTTTATCGCTGCCGATCAACTTATCGATGAATAATGTGAATGCGATTGATTGGTCAGGTTTTACCTCTATTTTTTTGACGGCAAAATTAGCGAAAAGACTCGATGCACCTTCCAATTGTAAACGCCACGGTTGGTTGTTAATGAGGAAAGATCCGTCAGCCCGCACTTCAAAGGTATACGGTTTGCCATTCACTTCGATTCGATTGGGAGCAGTGGCAGGTGCCACATTGGGAGCAACAGGAACGGCTGCAGGAGCATTCGGCACTGTCGGTGCAGCGTAGACAACTCCTGGAGCTGCATTGATCGGTGTCGGTTGGCCGGGAACTGCAACAGTGGCCGCAGGGGCGACGGGTGCGCTGACGACCGCCTGGTCCAGAGGGAAGATCTCTTCCATGGTTTTTGGCAAGTTGTTTGTCACAGCTTTTCTTGTGACTTCCATCATGACACGGTCCATGACAAATGTGCGTGCGCTGGATTTTGCGTTCATGCCGGCAATGTATTTTTGCCGCCATATTGCCCATACTTCAGGCTTCCATGTGACGGAGAGATTTTTGAACTGGGCATTTGCCCTTAATTTCCCAATTGCTTCATTGAATCCATCTTCCGCATCCATATCGATAAGCGCTTCGCGGGCTTGTTCCACCGTGCTTCCAAACAGGGGAGCGAGCGCTCCTCCCACCAGAGGAATGGAAAGAATCCATTTATCAATGCCCATGAGCATTCCGTAGTACAGCCGCTGTCCCATGCGAGCGAGGTATTCTCCCGTGCCGTTTGCCGTTCCCATAAAATCTTTTGCCCACTTGGGCATCGTGAATTTCTCAAACAACCCGCCAAGGAATCCGGTCGCCTTTCCGGCCGTATCCTGCACGGCTTCCTGCGTATTTTTAGTAAATTCTTCCACACTCTTTGTCAGTTCGGGAAATCTTTCGATCAGGTTTTTTTTGATTTCTTCGTACTTGTCGTTCAGCTGCTTGCGCACATCCACGGCCGCATTCTTTCTGTCCGCTTCTCTCGTTCGGAAAATATCCGTGAGCTTTTGGATGAGCGTTCGTGCTTGCGTTTCGTCATCATGATCCAGATTCAACACCTCGGCTGCCAAGGATTTCAATTCAGCCGCCTCATCCTTTACGGGGGCGGATTCTTTGTACGCCGGAGTTTTTTCGAGTGAATTGTCGATAGCCATGTTTGTGTGTGAATTTCTAATAATTATACCATAAAAATGGCCTTTCCCCAAGGCTGGTTTTTGGCTTCCTTCCAAGGATTATTCGACTTTTTTCAGCCTCAATTTCTCGAAGCCCGCAACAGGCGTATCCGGCGCAGTTTTGAGAGCATCTTGTGCATCAAAAATATCTTTGAATTTTATCATGTAGTTTACTTTGCCATCGGGGACAATTTGCAGTTTCACTTCCTCCGGCTTTTCGCCGGATGCCGTGAGGGTCATATCGACAATCGTTCCATCTGCGTATGCCAATGCATATTTGTTGCCATCGATCACAAGAGAATTTTTGTCTCCATTGCGAGACAGTTCCACCTGCTTCTCTCCGATTTTCAATTTTAACGGCACATCGGTAATGGCATTCGGCTTGTCTTTTGCCATGCCCGGCACTCCCAAGAGGGCAGGGGCTGCGGTCGGTGCAGCGGCAGGAGCCGTTGCCGTCGGTTCTTTGGAGACAACGGTATCGAAGTATTTTTGGCTCGCATCCGCCAAATCCTTCCATGTGTAGTCCTTCTTATTCTTGTCCATGCCGATGGCATTGTCGACCATCTGTTCAAATTCATAGACGCTTCCACGGCGTGTTTGAATGGCATTTGCAATGCGATTCATTTCGACAAGATGCGGTTCGGTATCTTTTTGCACTGCGTCCGGGTCATTCGCTTTCACTCCTTCCCCGAGTTTGAGAGTCAATCCCTTCTCCTGTAACAGCTTGTCAGTGTACGCAATCTGCGCGCCGGGTTTTTTTGCAATGTCGAGGAGAAAACCGTTGAGGAGCGGATTTGGGAGCATGGCAGCCACCTTTTTCAGCATGCCCGAGCCGAATTGTTCCAAACGAGACGATAATTTTGCAAAAAATGTCTCCAGACTTTTCATGGCCTTCTCCAGTCCATCCATCATTTTGTCTCCTTTCTCGTTCGCGGCTTTTTGAACACCACGCATTGCATCATTTGCGTGCTCGGTTGCTTTCTCACCTTCATTCTTCTCTTCTATTTCGCGTTTCATCTCCGCTTGCACATCCTTCGGCGCTTCCGATGCGGGCGGCGAAGAATTCTGCTCGGTTTTTGCTTCCGGTACTTCTCCCATAAGATCGATATTGGTATTGGTTTTATTATACCAGAAAAATGATTTGGATGGAACCCTCGTGTGAAGGAGAAATTTTTGTGTTAGGCTGGGGATATTCCTCCTATTCCATGAACATTCTCCACTTCGAAAAAGGTCTCTACTACACCGATCTTGAACTGCCGATGCTTGCAAAGAAGATCGGGCGTTTGGCTCGTTACTGCGAACGTTTGAAAGATGCAGCATCGCTCATCCGCGTGGAAACGGAACGCCGAAACACCGAGAAGAGAAACGATCAAATCAAAGTGACCATCACCGTGGATCTTCCGCGTAAGCAATTGCGCTCGGAATCACGACGTGCGAGACCGCTGGATGCCATCGACCGTTGCGTGGACAAGCTTGAGCCGCAGATTAAGAAATATAAGGAATTGCATACGGCCAAAGGGCGCTCTCGGAAACAGAAACTTCGGTAAAAATGTGGTATAATGCTCCTGATGAGCAACGCACCGCCCAACATGCCGCCGCTGGATCAGCAGGAGAATGAGCAAACACCCGCAACGGTGTGGTCTCGGCTTAGCGATGGCATAGGGTATCTTGGCGGAAGGATCGCTTCTTTGTTTCGTGAGGATCGCGAAATTGCCGCACTGCTGACGCCGGAGTTCAAAGAAAATTTTAGGCGTGAATTTAACCGCATGATGGAGGAGCGCCGCTCTGGAGTGGCAGCAAGTGTGTCCTTCTCCGAGCATGTTCGTGTAAGAGGATATGAAACTGAATATCGCATATTCGATGCCCTCATAAAGGATTCTGGCATTGATCGCTTGCCCGCACAAAAGGCTTCTGTTGCACGATTAATTCTCATGAGACATTGCTGTTTGTGCGGAACGAATGAACTGTAGATGAGTTCTTATGGATTTTGAGGTAGAATGCCCTGCAATCCTATGAGATTCACTGCAGCGTGCCTTGGCTTGCTTGCGCTCCTCATCCCGGCGGCTCTTTTTGCGCAGGAAGGAGCGAATGTTCCTGTGCCCACCTCGTTTGATCTGCAAGCAGTGATCACGGGACCGGAGGACATCGCAGTCGGTCGCACGATTATTTTAGATGCATCTGCAAGTAAAGTGACGGGAGAGAACTTGCAATACCGTTGGTATATAGGGGATTCCTTCCAGCCCATCAGCAGGACGCTGGAAGCCGTCTACACGCCGGAGAAGATCGGGCCGCTCGTGTTTCGTTTGGTCATCCATTCCACCGTGAACGGCGAAGCGCGGGAATCCGAAACACGCCATGCGGTGGTCGTCTATGAACGAAAGATCGTGCTGGTGGCGGACAGCACGGTGACGGAAGAAAAATTGATGTTGCATGTTGAATCCGCCACCGCGGCCGGCGTGCACTTGCAAGTACTGCGCCCTGTGGAAGATCCCGGTGCTCTCGGCACGGAGGAAGCTATCTTTCGGCTTCTGTCCGAGAAAAACACGTCCTTTGCCGGAGCAGAAGCGACGGTGATTTGGACGGACAGCATCGGAGGATTGCAGGCACTGATGCGCGCAGCGGAAGAAAACGAGGCGCTCCTCAGCACGCTCCGGAATCAAACCATCATTCTCATTACGGGCAGAAACTTAAACACCCTAGCCCGCACGGCCCGCGGTCCTTTTTCCGTCGTGCGACCGAAGCAAATCATCGTCACGCGAAAAGAAGCGCTGAACTCGCTCTTTGGCACGGCGAACATGGAGGAATTTTTTGATCAAGTACGTCAGCGTGACATCGACAGTGTTCTTGTGGATGCCGCGACGGCCGCGCTTCGACCATGGAATCTGCTCTCATCCCTCGTGAATTACATGCTGACCCATGGCATCTCCAGCCAGACGGTCATTCTGCTGCTGGTGCTTCCCGTCATTGCGACGGTGCTGGCGTTCACGAAACAAGTCATCGGCATCACGACATTCGGACTCTTCGCACCCTCCATTATCACGCTCAGCTTCCTTGTCCTTGGTTGGTGGGTGGGTGTTTTGTTTCTTCTCTTCATCCTCACCACCGGCTACCTGACGCGTGCGTTCATGCGCCGTTGGCGGCTTCTGTACATTCCCAAAGTCGCCATCATCCTCACGGTCGTGAGTATCACGCTCCTCCTGCTCTTGGGACTCGGCGCATTCTTCGGCATCGCACTGTCGCGGGACACGGTGTTCGTGCTCCTCATCATGTCCACGCTCGCAGAGAGTTTTCTCAATCTCAAAACGGAAGAAGGATGGTACACGGCAGTGCTCGAAGTGGGGGAAACCATCGTCGTGGCGCTGGTGTGCGTCTTCTTCATCCAGTGGCCTTCCTTCCAATCCATGCTTCTGGCCTACCCGGAGCTTGTGCTTTTTACGATCATCTTGAACATCGTCATCGGACGCTGGACGGGACTGCGACTGATGGAATATTTTCGTTTTCGCGAAGTGTTTCGTCATTTACAAGAGGAGGAATAAAGGGTTAGGGATGGGGTTGGGGTTAGGATTTCATTTTCTTTCTCTCCTATGGATTCATTCACAGATCTGGAAGCGTGGAAAAAAGGAATGGAACTTGTGAAAGAAATTTATAGTCTTTCTCAATCGTTTCCCAAATCTGAACAATTTGGAATAACATCTCAAATTCGAAGATCGTCCACGGGCATATTGGCCAATATTGCAGAAGGATTCAGTCGATCCGGATCTGCCGACAAGGCGTACAAATATACAATCGCTCGTGGTGAAAATTCCGAGACATGTGCTTTCCTCCATATCGTGATTGAACTCGAATACATCACCGTCGATCATGCTACGAAAGCGTTTGAATTGTCCTCGCATGTTGGCCGTCTTTTGTCCGGTCTCATACAAACATATTCAAAACTTCCCAACCCCAACCCTAGCCCTAACCCCTCGTAATGTTTCCCTTCCTCTCTCATCGCGGTGTCCTCGGCTTGAATGCGCGCAATTTGCTCTACATCAAGCCATTTAATCCACGCAAGGCCGTTGCCTTTGCCGATGATAAATTGAAGACGAAAGCGTACCTTGCGGCGCGCGGTATCCCCGTCGCGAAGATCTACGGAAAGATCGAGTCTCGAAAACAACTCAAGAGTTTTGACTTTTCTTCGCTTCCGGATGAGTGCGTGCTCAAACCGAACTACGGTTCGGGTGGCGAAGGCATTTTGATCCTCAAAGGCAGGAAAGATGGCAGGTTTTTGGAACAGGGCAAGCGTCCCATCTCGGAAGAAGCGCTCCGAGAACACATCGAAGACATTTTAGACGGCAAATTTTCCGTGAACGGGCGAACGGATACCGCCTTCTTCGAAAAAATCCTGGTCTCGGACCCCGCCTTTGCGCCGTTCCGCCCCAGCGGTCTTCCCGATGTGCGCATCGTTGTGTTCAACCTCGTTCCCGTCATGGCGATGCTCCGCGTCCCGACGGCCGAAAGTCGCGGCAAAGCGAATGTGCACCTGGGGGGCATCGGCATTGGCATCGACATTGCCAAAGGCATCACCACCCATGCCACGCAATACAACCGCATCGTAATGGAAATGCCGAACGGCGCCTCGCCGGCGGGTGTCGAAATTCCACATTGGGAAGAGCTTCTGCTCATCGCTTCGCGCATCCAGCAGATCACGAACATAGGTTACTTGGCCGTGGATCTGACGATCGATGTCGAACAGGGGCCGGTGCTCTTGGAAGTGAATGCGCGTGCGGGTCTCATGCTGCAAGTTGCGAACCTGGCTCCGCTTCGTGCCCGGCTCGAGCGCGTTTCCGGACTCCGTGTGAGCTCACCCGAAAAAGCAGTGCGCATCTCTCAAGATTTGTTTGGAGAAAAAGTGGGGAAGAAGAAGCGCGATGTTGCCGCAGCGGAACGTCCCGTTCTTGGCACGCATGAAATCATCACGATTGCCGGTGATGGCGTGAATGTGGAAGTAATGAGTATGGTGGATCCCGGACAGGAACGGACGGTGTTCTCGCCCGCATTGATTGAGGAATTGGTGCCTGTGGGAGCGGCAGAAATGAAAGATCGAATGGAAAACACATATCTCGTGAAGTTTTCGCTCCAGGGAAAGAAGATCCAAACTGTCGTGCAGGAAGGCGAGACCCCCGAGGATTTTCGCGCCGTCATTGGGCGACGCGATCTCATGGGCTTTCTCATCGACCCGTCCAAGGAAAAAGAGGAGTCGCGTTCCAGCGTAACCGTCAAAGAAGATGCGCGCGCAGTCGATCGGTTGCTCTCGCAAGGGGACAGGATGCTGATGCTCCTGAAATACCTCAAACCTGTGAATCTCTCAGAGGAGAGAGTGAAACTGCGTGCCCATCACAATTACAATCCGACCTTTACGTATCGTGAACTCCCGGAAGATGTGCGAGAAATGGAGCAGCGACTTTCGGCAGTCTCCCCGGAAGATTCACCACTGGGAGTTTTGCAGGAAAAGAAACGTCGGGAACTCCTTATGCGCATTTCTCTCCTCCAATCACGGGGAGATGCCATCCGTTTCACACAGGCATCCTCCGCACTCTTCGGTGCACCCAGCGCTGCGTTGCAGGCGCATGCTGCAGCTTTCCTGGCCACGCAAGCCGCTTGTGATCTCCCTGCGGCGGAAGGCAAGATCTTTTCTGAGGAAGATGCCGCACCCTTCTTCATCGAAGCATTGGAGACGCATGGCATGCACGATTGGCAGGTGGCGGTGCGACCCACCGTCATTGCAGATTGCACCGTGGGAAATAAGCGTGTGTACCTGAGGGCAGGTGCCACGTTTACTGCAGCCCGCATCTCCGCACTCATTGCACACGAGATCGAAACCCATGCACTGACACAGGAGAACGGTACACATCAACCCTTTGAGCTCTTCCGCTACGGATGTGCCAACTATCTGGAAACGCAGGAAGGACTGGCCGTCTTCAATCAAAACAGAGTGCTCTCGCCGTACCATGAGAAGTGCTACGCACCTGCCCGCAATGTTCTCTCCGTTGCCTTTGCGCTCAGCCACACCTTCGCAGACACGCGTTTATTCTTGGAAGAATTCTGCGGCTACCGTCCCGAGCGTGCACTCACCATCGCTCTCAAATTAAAACGAGGACTGGGTGATACGGCGGAACCCGGTTGTTTCACCAAAGATCTCGTGTACTTCCGTGGACTGCAGGCAGTAGAACATTTCGTGCATGCAGGAGGAGATCTCCGTCGACTCTACGTGGGCAAAATCGCTATCGAAGATTTGGCACTGGTAGAACAAGTGCCGGGAATGAAGAAACCGGTCGTGCTGCCGGAGTACTTGCAGGGGGAGAAGAAAAAGGATTGATTCCTTGCGGACGTTGATACTTTCATTGTGTTTGGCGATTTTGTTCTTTCGTGCGATTTTTAAGATTGCATCAAGCTGTACATAATAATAATGGCGTCCTCTCTCCCTGTAGGGAGGGAGACAGAGAGAGGGTTTTCAATAAATTTATCTAAACCCTCTCCCTGTCCCTCCCCCTTGGAGGGGGAGGGAACGCGATTAAAGTATCACTTTAGTTTTTGCTTCATTGAGATGATTAGATTCTCAGAATGCATTCTCCCACTCCACTTGCGTCAGTGAAGGAATCACCGTCAACCATGTTTGACCTCGTGCAAGGGTCAAAGAATCACCGTCCAGTGTTTTGAAGGTGAACCATTTGTCCAAATTGTTCCTTTCCCAGCGGGCACGTTCCACTGTTCCTCCGCGGAAGAGGAGAGCATTGCCTCTGCCGATCAATGGGATCGAAAGACGACCGTACTCACCGATGGATTCAATGGGAATTTCCAGAATGAGCACATTCATCGGTTTCGCAGCACTCATGGTGATGCCGTTTTCGCGGATGTATCCTTGTGAGAACACATCGTGCGTGTAGCGCGTGTTGTGTGCGGGATTTCTATAGTCGATGTAAATGGTGAGCGCACCCGAACGACTCTGCATACCGCCCGTGTCGTACGGCGGCCAGCGAATGTTGGCAGTGCCGGCTTTTTTGACGAGTGTCAGTGCATCGGCATGATCAATGAAAAGATTGTGCGGTGCGGGAATGCCATCGTCGCGCACGAATTCCTTGGGAAGACCGAGTCCGTTGATGGCTGCGATGCCAGCGGATCCCGCTCTCTCAAACGCTTCCGGACTGCCTCCCGCATGCAGAATCGGCGTTTTCCACGGCAGGATGGTATCGACAAAATACGGTCGCAGGGAGCGCACGGGACCGAGCAACGCCGGGACATTGGCCGTATCGAACGTCAGGAGGAAACGCGTTATGAATCCTTCCACAGGATACTCCTGAATGAGCAGCGCCTCCGCCAGACCTTGGTGATACGGGCGCGCATCCTCGTGGTTTTCGACGATCAGCGAGAAGAGACTGCGCTCGCGCGTGCCCACGGGCAGCAGGTTCAGGCGCGAGAGCACATCGCTGATGTTTCTTCCTCTCAGCCCCACATACCCCGATGCGTCCTCCGAACGATTGGCTTCGGTGGCAGCGGATAGCAGAAGAGCACCCGTGGCACACACGAAGACGATGCACATTCCTGCGAAGAGACGGGACGGAAATCGCATGATGAGAGGTGAATTATTTCTTGCCTGCCTTTTTCTCTTCCACTTTCGCTTCTTTGGCCGGTGCACCGGCACCCTCCGGATTTCCGGGGATGACACCTCCTGCCTTCGGTGGCTCACCTTCGGTAGCCGCTGCTGCTGCAGCAACTTCTTCCGCAGTCGGTGTGGGCGGTGCAATCTCTTCCACGGCGCGCGGTTCTTGAACGATGGCAAGCACCATGTCCTTGGCATCCATCACTGTGACACCTTTGGGCACCGTGAGATCGGCGACCGTTACGGAATCGTGGAACGCCCGAGCTTCGCAATGTTCACGGGAAGATCGTGCGGCAGATCTCCCGGCAGGGAGCGGACGCGTACATGGTGGTGTGATGCGACAAAGATCGCTCCAAGTTCCTTGCACGCAGGCGCTTCGCCTTCGAAACGCACGGGCACTTCCGCCTCGATCTCTTTCTTCATGTTTACGGCGTAGAAATCCACGTGGATCTCCCGTCCGGAAACGGGATGAAAACTCACGGCCTTGAACAGCACCGGGAGCGTCTTTCCATCAATATCCAGCTCCACAAGCGTGCTTTCCCCGGCCTTGGCAAATGCCTTATGGAGAGGAACAAGATCGCACTGAATGGCCATGTTCTTCACTTCATTGCCGTAGACAATGCACGGCACCGCACCGGCCTTACGCACATGCTTGGCGGAAACCTTGTCGGGGATTGCCTTTCCTTTGAGGGTTATCTTGTCCATAAGAGAGACCAGAGAGTACGGTAAACGGCGAAACAGGTCAATACAACGAATGTTGGCATGATGTACCGCACAGATTGATTCTTTTGTAGAGACGCCCCGCATATGCGGGGTCCCTACAACGATGGATCACATTCGAGGCAAAGGCATTCCTCGCCACTTCCAAAAATACCTGCACGCACTGGCAATATGGGCTCTGCCGGTTTTTCTCAGGAGCATCGAAAAAGCATTCATTTCACTCAGCCTCCGTTTCCTGTCCACCGCCACAGCACTTGGGAAGTAGACGACACGCTTGCCTTGTTCCCAGCAGGTGCGGCACAGATCTATGTCTTCGAAGAAGAGGAAGTATCGGGGATCAAACCCTCCGATTTGTTGCACAAAATCGCGCCGCATGAGCAAACACCCTCCCACCACCCAATCGGCGTCACGTTCCTCATCAATCGATTGATCGAGCTGCAGGTACTTTTTGAGACGATGCGGAAAAAGCGATCGTAAAAACGTGCGTTTGATGAGGACATCCCACGGACCGGGGAACGATCGCACCGAATGGCGCACGGTGCCGTCATCATGGATCAATTTGGGTGCAAGGATCCCAATACTCGGATCACTCTGCATTTTATTGATCATCTTTTCGAGCGCGTCGGGTTTGAGTTTCTTATCCGGATTATTGATGAGGATGTATGTGCCGTGTGCATGCGCAATGCCCAGGCCATAGCCTTGTCCGAAGCCTCGATTCATCGATGATTCCAAAATCCGCACATCAGCGAATCCTTGTAATCGAGCGTGCAGAATTCCGATGGAGTCATCATCCGAATGATTATCCACAACCAAGATCTCCATCGAGTGTTTCATGGTCTGTGCTTTCAACGCTCGCACACACTCCACTGCGGAAAGTCCGGAGCGGAAGTTTAAGATGATTGCCGTGACGAGGGGATGAGGGGAATCCGACATGTGCGAGAAGTATACCTTTGCACACAGCAAAAACCCCTTGTCTAGAGCACAGCGCACTATGCCCTACGCGGGTACTTGACAATATAAATTTTAGTTTTAACATAACACCATGACTGAAAATCTTATTCCGCAAGGCGAACAGGAAAGGCCGCAAACTGAAGGCCAGATGGCGAAAGCACTTCTTGCGGAAACTTTACTCGCGAAAGGCAATTACTTTCGTGCATTTCTGTACTATGAAGAGGCTGGTGTTCATCTTGATACTAGCACCCTGCTGAAACTTGCTAAGGGACTGGAGAGAGATGGCATGGAACGTCATGCAAAAATAATCGCAAGAATTTATTGTACATTGGACGATCAGAAAAATCTCAAGAGATGTGCTGAGGCTGCGCGTAAGTTTAAATACTATGACACCGCTATTGAGGCCTATCTGGGAATGAAATCTCCGCTCTCTCCCGATGAAGTTGAGGAATTTGCTCAGGAAGCTTTACAGAGAGATCCTAGCGTAATAAGGGGAGTGAAAAAGCTCTATGAACACTTGGGAGTCCAAGTCCCTGAAGATGTGTGGTTGGATTGGGGAAACAAAATTTGGACGAGAGTTCTAGGTCGAAAAGATCACTATGATAAGTACTTTTACGGCTCCCCTTACAGAGAAGAGCTACAAGGTGCTGCATACGCATTTCATCTAGGAGGCAACAGAGAGAAAATGATGGAGTGCATTGATTACGCTATCAAGAACAATGAGCCATGGATTGGCTACAAGATTTGTAAAGAAGTTGGTGGAGAGGGAACAAGAGAGCGAATGGAGGAAATCGCAAGGAAGGCTTTGGAAGTAAATGATAATTTTAGCAGTACTCGACTCGAGAGCGCGCTAAACGCCTTTAGCGAACTCGGCATCCCACCTCCCAAGAAGGACGTACTTCGACTTGCAAAGAAACTTGGTAAAGAAGCAGGCAAGATTCAGACAGATCTAAAATTACAGATACGTGCCTACGAAGTTGTCGGGGCAGCGGACGAACTTCAAACGCTCGCTGAAAAATTGATCGATAAAGACGATAATGGCGCTGCACTTCAAGTTCTCCAAAGTGTTGCGCGCTTGCAGTTGAAAGCGATCTTAGAAGAGAGACGTGAAGAGCAATAAAAGGACATTCCATCCTGTTGCCGTGCTCACCTCCATCTGGTGGTTAACAGAGTGGGAGCGCACCACTTGCCCCAAACGCCTTTGGAGGTTCACACGTTCCCAATGCAATCTCTTTGCTGCACTGGGTCGTTTGATATGCGAGGGGAGAGAAGGCTGCTGATTGATTGTTTCCATTGCCTCAGCTTAAGGAGTATTTCGGCTCCGCAGCACTTGCATCTTATCATAAAAATGCAATAATTATATTAGTTGGCAACCAGCCCCCTGTTCTTTTATAAGGAGAAGTAAGATGAACAAGCTAAAGTTAAATCTCGTTATCTGGCGAGACGGCGGTGGGAGTTTGGAGTTTCACTTTTGTGAACCAGGGGAAGACTCAGAGGCTCCAAAAGATTATGAAGTGGTCCACTGCGCTCCCGTGGAATTTGACCATCAGATTCTGCAAGATGCGTTCGAGACGCTCGTACATCTTGACCGCAAGGTTGTCCAAGGGAATGAGATCGAATCACCATTCATGGAGGTATTGCTCACCATGGTTGAGGCAGGCTATAAAGCTGCTCTCAAAAGTGAGTAGCCTCTGCCAACAAAAAAGCCTCCATGTCAGGGATGACAATGGAGGCATTTTATTATTGGCAATTACATAAAGAGTGCCGCCAACGCTAGCGTCAACGTCGAGAACAATTTGATCAACACGTGCAAGCTTGGGCCGGCCGTGTCCTTGAACGGATCGCCAACGGTGTCGCCCGTAACGGCAGCCTGGTGTGCAGGACTCCTCTTGCCGCCGTGGTGTCCGGTTTCGATGAATTTCTTTGCATTGTCCCATGCGCCGCCGGCGTTATTCATGTAGGCAGCCAAGAGCACGCCGGTGATGGTGCCGACCATCAAGAGACCGGCGACTGCTTCTGCGCGGAAGATGAGACCAACGACGATCGGTGAGGCAACAGCCACGATGCCCGGGAGGATCATTTCTTTCAGAGCTGCTTTCGTGGCGATGTCCACGGCAGCGGCGTAGTCCGGTAACTCCGTTCCTGCCATGATTCCTTTCTTCTCGCGGAATTGTTTGCGGACTTCCTCCACAATCACGCCTGCGGCGCGGCCGACGGCGCGGATGGTGAGAGACGTGAAGAAGAAGACGACCATGGCGCCCAAGAATGCGCCTACGAAGACTTCCACTTTCGCCAAGTCCACGACGGTCATATGCACTTCTTCCAAGAATGCGGAGAAAAGAAGGAAGGCGGCCAGAGCGGCGGAGCCGACGGCGTAGCCTTTTGTCAGTGCTTTTGTCGTGTTGCCTGCGGAGTCCAATTCATCTGTCACCACGCGCATCTCCTCCGGTGCTTTGCTCATTTCCACGATGCCTCCGGCGTTGTCTGTGATCGGTCCGAACATATCCATAGCAAGGACGTAGCCGACGACCGCAAGCATTCCCATGGTGGCAACGGCTGTGCCGTAGAGGCCGCCCGTGGGCAGACCCGTTTGTTCACCGAACCAGTAGGAAAGGAAGAGTGCAGTACATACCGTCAGCACCGAGAGTCCCGTGGACTCCATACCAATGGCCGTGCCCGAGATGATGTTCGTTGCATGTCCCGTCGTGCTGGCCTGTGCAATTGCTTGGACAGGGCGGTGCTGTTTGCCTGTGTAGTAATCCGTGATGTATACGAATGCGATGCTGGTGAGTACACCTGTGACTCCTGCGAAGAAGTACCAGACGGCAGAGTTCGTTAGACTTACGTTCATAATGGCAGCCAATGTGGATGCATGCTGTTGATCCGTAAGCATCAGCGCGGAGCAGATGTAGAGAGCCGCAGTCGTGAGGATGGCCGTCACCCAGAAGCCGCGTGTCATTGCTTTCATGGGAGCTTCGCCTTTCTTTGCCTTTACCGAGTACACACCAATGATGGCTGCAACCAAACCGATGGCGCGCAGCACCAAGGGGAAGAGGATTCCTTTGAGGCCGAAGACGGGGTAGAGGGCAACACCCAAGACCATCGCTCCGATGTTTTCTGCAGAGATGGATTCAAAAAGATCCGCACCGCGACCTGCGCAGTCACCGACGTTGTCACCAACCAAGTCGGCAATGACGGCGGGGTTTCTTGGATCATCCTCCGGAATGCCTGCTTCGATCTTTCCAACGAGATCCGCACCGACATCCGCAGCCTTTGTGTAGATGCCTCCTCCCAACTGTGCGAAGAGGGCCACAAAGCTGGCTCCGAATCCGTAACCGACGATGAGGGAAGGAATCTGATCCGGTGTGAGATCAAAACCGACGCGGTACAGCAGGTAGAGTCCGCTGATGCCAAGCAGCGAGAGTGCCGTGATGACGATCGCAGACACCGTGCCGCCACGCAGAGCCATCTGCAAAGCGGCATTCAGTCCTTTGTCCGCAACACCGGCGGTCTTCAAGTTCGCTTTGGTGGCAACAACCATGCTCACGATGCCGGCAAGTCCGGAGAGCAATGCTCCCAGCAGGAACGATCCTCCCACTTCCATGCCCCGCGTCCAGCCTTCTTCTCCACCCGTCAGTCCGTAGACCACGGTGATGCCCACGCCGACCACCAGCGACAGGATGGCAATGGTGCGGTACTGGCGGCGGATGAATGCGCGCGCACCCGTAGCGATGGCGGCTGCCACTTTTTGCATGGCGGCGGTGCCATCACCTGCGGAGGTGACGCCTTTCCAAAAAACAAGACTGTAGAAGAGTCCTGCGATCGCGATGACCGGTGCCAGGAGCTCGAGTGAAAGTGTACTCATAGAAAAAGTGAGGAGAGAACGGGCAAGTATGACATTGCCAAAGTGCGCTTGAGCCTACGGAAAAGCCTCCAAAAAGGCAAGGCAGGCACAAAGGCGTTGTATGATGCAGATATGAAGGCGGAAAACTCAGTCACAGACATGTTGGCCAAGAGAATCAAAGAAACACCTGCGGCACCCGGCATTTACCGCTGGTTGGGCATTGAAGGAACCGTCCTCTACGTCGGAAAGGCCAAGAATATCCGCAATCGTCTCCGCAGTTACCTCCAGAAAGGGGACAAAGGTCCGTGGAAGGCAGCACTCCTGCGGCAAGTGAAGGATTTTGATGTCACCGTGACGACAAACGAACTCGAGGCACTGGTCTTGGAGACAAACCTCATCAAAAAACTGCGTCCGAAATACAACGTCCTCATGAAGGATGATAAAAATTACGTGTATGTCCGCGTGGCCTGGCAGGATCCGTACCCTTCCGTAGATGTCGTCCGTCGTATGGAGGGAAACGGCGCCAAATATTTCGGTCCATATTTAAGCGCCTGGGAAACCAGGAAACATTTGGATCTCCTCAACCTCCTCTTTCCGTATCAGGCGTGTCAAAAATCCTTGGATCTTCTGAATCGATCATCTGGAGGCTCCGCGCCTGGCACGGCGGTCGCGACCGCCGTGCCGTGTCTCGGGCACCAGATCGGCAAGTGTTGCGGACTTTGCGTCGGTGCAATCACACAAGAAGAGTATCGATCGCATATCGAACAGATCATGCGGTTCTTCAAAGGAGATCATGAACCCGTGAAGGAACGCATTCGAATTCTGATGCAGGAAGCAGCCACTGCGAAGAAATTCGAGCGTGCAGCCGGCCTCCGCGATCATCTGCAGATGGTGGAGAAGCTCGAAGAAAAACAACTCGTCTCCGATCCCACGGCGGGGGATGCCGACTTCATCGGCATTGCGCTCCTCTCCGGCCGTGCGCATGTCATAGTCCTCCTCCAGCGCGATGGCAAAGTCATCGGCGAGACGCATCTCTCTTTGGCAGGCCAAGCGGAGAATGTTTCCGATGTGTTGGAACAATTTCTGCCGCAATTCTACGAACAAACTGAAGATATTCCGGATATCGTTTTTATTTCGGAAGAATTTACCGAGCGCGATCTGTTGGAAGCGTATCTTTCGTTGAAAAAAGAAAAGAAAGTGCGCGTCATCATCCCGGAGCGTGGAAAGAAATCACACTTGCTGGAACTGGCGCAGAAGAATGCACTCGCGAAAGCAAAACAGGGGGAAGCCAAGTGGGAAGCGAATGCCAGAAATACGATGGAAGCGTTATCTATGTTGCAGCAGATTTTGAATCTGCCGGCCACTCCCGAGCGAATCGAGTGCTATGACATCTCCCACCTGGGCGGCACCGAAACCGTCGGCAGCATGATTGTCTTCCGCGATGCCAAACCTGTGCGCGACCATTATCGTGCGTTTGCATTGCGCGATATAGAAGAAGGCGAAGTGGATGATTATAAATCTTTAAAAGAAGTTCTAACGCGACGACTCAAGTACTTGGGCATCAGCATCAAAGAAGAGGAAAAAGAATGGAACAAAAAGGGGATGAAATTTGGACGAGCCCGCGCGAAGGAAATCGAAGTCATTCAAAAGATTTTAGAAGAGAATCAGATGGGCGCAGTGGATCTCAAATCCAAGGATTTTTTGGTCGGACGCAAAGAAAAAGAGATCCTCGCCTGTGCCCGGCTCTACAAACATCCCGGCACTATTTTGGAGATCAAATCCGTGTGGGTGCACGATTCGTTGCGTGGCAATAAACTAGGACATTTCCTCGTGCGAAAATTGCTCAAGACTGTGAAAAAAGGAAAAGTGTACGTGTGCATCAATCCCGATCTGCACGAATATTATGCAGAGACCGGCTTCCGTCATGTCCTTACGCCGCCTGCTCTGCTTCAGGAAAAAATGAATGAGTTCCATACGGAGAATCCGAACTCTCCCGTGCCTATGGCCATGGTCCACGACACTATTCAGAACAAAATCGACCCTTCCTTCACTGTGGCACCCGATCTCATCGTCATAGACGGTGGCAAAGGACAACTTTCCAGCGTCATGGAGATTGTGCAGAAGTCAGATCTCTCCATTCCCGTCATCGGACTCGCGAAGAGGGAAGAAGATGTCTTCGTACCCGGCGTGCCGGCACCCATCGCGTTCCCGAAAGATTCTCCTGCCAAGTTTTTATTGATGCGCATGCGGGACGAAGCGCACCGGTTTGCAAACCGTCTCCGTGAAACACGCGGCAAAAAGCGTGCCGTGCACTCGGCATTGGATGAAATCAGCGGCATTGGGCCGCAGACGAAGCGGGAACTCCTGGAACGCTTTGGTTCCGTCACGAGTATTAAAGAAGCTTCTGATGAAGAGCTGGCAACCGTGCTCACCGAGGGGCAGCTCCGGGAACTAAGAGCCAACTTATAGAAGAAGTGCCAAGTTCGATGTGCCATGTGCCAAGTATTTCCTTGGCACTTCGCCCCTGGCACTTGGCACTTTCTCGAAAGCAAGCAATCTTCTTTGCACTCCGCTTGCGTTTCACTATACTTAGAATCCTCTTTCCCTCTCCTTCGTATGAAAAAAGTTTCTTTGCTTCTCGGTGCTCTTGGCGGAGCGCTCGGCGGTTACCTGCTCAGCAATTCCAAACTCCGTGCCAGTTTGAGCGAAGCGAAAGATCCGGAGGAAGCGGCGAAGATGCTTGGCAAACACTTGCAGCAGGACGGTAAAAAATTAGCGAAGGATGTGCAAGCCTTCATCGAGAGCAAAGAAGTGCAGGCGAACCTTGCGAAGGCGAAGAAATTTGCCGTCAAACAAGCAAGTGAAGCACGGAAACAAGTGGAAAGCTTCATGAAACAGGGGCAAGCGGCTGCCACGAAATCTGCAAAGAAAGGTGCGAAGTCCTTGAAGAAAGCCGTGGGAAAAGCACAGGGTTTTTCGTCGGAGAATATTCGGTAGTCATTACAAAAACTACCTCAGAGAGTTTGTGATCGGGATGATGAATAAATAATTCCCGCTCTCTGAGGCGTTTAATAGAACTCGATTGAGTTCCATTGCTGGGCATTATCTTCATCTTGAGTTTCTTTGCAAGGGATCCGGCGAGATCTTTAAATTTTTGCTCTTGCTCTTGAGCTAAAAATGAGTAGCATACAGGCGGGCTCCTCGCGATAAGAACGAAAGATCGCACCCCCTGAGGATTGCCCAATTTTTGTATGAAAAATGCCCGCACCAAAGGCACGGAAAAGAGTTCCCTGAGGAAGAAAGACGCAAGACATAAGACACAAGACACTCGTTTTATCATCGTTACAGGAGGAGTCTGCAGTTCTTTGGGAAAGGGAATAGCAGTCAGCTCCATTGGCGCAATTATGAAAGCCTGCGGATTCAAAGTGTTCGTGCAGAAACTGGATCCGTATTTGAACGTGGATCCCGGAACCATGAGTCCGTTCCAGCATGGAGAAGTGTTCGTGACGGATGACGGAGCCGAGACAGATCTGGATCTTGGTCATTACGAACGTTTCATAGATGAACCGATGAGTAAGTTGAGCACGGTCACGACGGGACAGATTTATCAGGAAGTTCTCTCCAAGGAACGCCAAGGAGGATTCTTGGGGAAAACAATCCAAGTGGTGCCGCACATCACGGATGCCATCAAGAAACGCATGAAAGAAGCAGCGGAAAAGAGCGGCGCAGAAATCATGTTGGTCGAAATCGGTGGAACGGTGGGGGACATCGAAGGAGAACCGTTCTTGGAAGCTGTGCGTCAGATGCGATCTGAAATGGGGAGCGAAAGAGTTTTTCATGTACACCTCACGCTGTTGCCGTACCTGGCAGCCACCAAAGAATTGAAGACAAAACCGACGCAGCTCTCGGTTCGCGAACTCAGGAGGATCGGACTGCAGCCGGATATGATTCTTGCACGCGCCGATGCAAAGATTCCGAATGAATTGCTCGATAAAATCAGTCATTTCTGCGGTGTCGAACGCCGTGCAGTGATTCCCGCACCGACTGTGCATTCGATTTACGATGTGCCGCTCAACTTCCAGAGTTTTGGTATGGCGGAATTCATTGCGGAGAAGTTGAATCTGGGAACCGTAGAGCCCAACATGAAGAAATGGGCGGAAGGGACTGCTCGCCATGATGCAGCAACCAAGGAAATTCTCATCGCCATCGTCGGGAAATACACGCACTTGGACGATGCATACTTGAGCGTCATTGAATCCATCAAATCCGCTGCCGTCTTCGAGAAACGCCGTGCAAAGATCGTGTGGATTGATTCCGAGAAGCTGGAAGCCAAGGACAAGGACACCTGGAACACGTTGAAATCTTGTGCAGGCATTGTCGTGCCCGGAGGATTTGGCAAGCGGGGTATAGAAGGAAAGATTGCAGCTGCACGCTATGCACGGGAAGAACACGTTCCGTACCTGGGACTGTGTCTTGGAGCACAGTTGATGACCATTGAATTCGCTCGTCATACATTGAATGATGCAAAACTTACGAGTGAAGAATTCGATGAAGAAGGAAAACTGTCCCGTGACAAATACATCGTGCATTTCTTGCCCGGTCAGCACAAAGATAAAGACAAAGGAGGAACTCTTCGTCTCGGTGCGTACATCTGCGAACTCAAGAAAGGCACGAAAGCATACGAAGTGTACGGAAAGAAATCCGAAATTTCCGAACGTCATCGTCATCGGTATGAATTTAATAATGCATTCAAAGAAAAACTGGAGAAAGCAGGTCTCATTTTCTCCGGCACATGGCCGAAGACAGGATTAGCTGAAATCGTGGAATTGAAAAATCATCCTTTCATGATGGGTAGTCAATTCCATCCGGAATTTCAAAGTCGTCCCCATCGACCACATCCTCTGTTTGCGGCGTTAATGAAGGCTGCTGCACAAAGTCGATAATTTTTGACAATTGAAAAAAGAAGCTTACAGTCTGCGTACCCCCGTTCTTTCAGAATGTTTGGACTTGAAGAGGCAGCAACCAGAAACCTTGAAGAGGCACGAGCACCCATACACCAAGGGTCGCTCACATTCAGGTAAATTGGTGTACAACGCCTTACAGGACAACAGGAGACAATCACATATGATTGCTCGATCCTTTTTGTCAGCTCGTTCGAATTCCACCAAGAAGTAGCGCAGCCGACGCTCGGTGAAACTGACGATCTAATCGTCCCTATATAAGGAGATCTTCCAATGATCTAGTATCGCCTCCTCGATCATCCGGCTTGCCGGGAGGAGGCTAATCGCAGTGGCAGAAAGAAGGGGTAAATGGAGCTATGATCGCTCCATTTTTTAGGTGTTCTTTTTGAAGATAGAACCTCTTTTTTGTTTTACCACAGCGGAAAAGAAGCAGGATCATCAAACATCCATTCAAGAATCTGCTGACCCCTTAGGCAAGGGAAGCCAAGCTGGAGCCATGCCTACTCTCTCCACACCACCGGCGAAATATTCCAAAACAAAATACAACCTGGAAGGGCGAACATTCCATTTTGCCCAGAATGTGCGGCTCTTTACGGAAAAATTTCCGAAACAGTATTGGCGCCGCAATGACTTGCAGCAGCTCATACGCGCTGCAGGTTCTGTCGCAGCCAATTACATCGAGGCGAATGAATCCATGGGCAAGAAAGATTTTCGGCTGCGCTTGCGGATTTGTTTGAAGGAAGCCAAGGAAAGCCGGCTCTGGCTTGGGCTTCTTTCCGGACTCAGCGAACGCCTGGAGGAAGAGCGCAAAGCGTTGCTGGATGAATCGTATCAGCTTGTTCGCATTTTCAATGCGGGGGTTCGGACATTACGCACGAAGGAAAAGGCGGTCGCAAGTGTTGCTTAATCTTACTTACGTTCGATAACAATGGCGTTCCCTCCCCCTCAAGGGGGAGGGACAGGGAGAGGGTTTCAAATAAATTTGTCTAAACCCTCTCTCTGCCTCTCTCCCTAAAGGGAGAGAGGACGTCATTGATCCGTTCGTTGAGCCGTCGGACACGACTCGTAGCACCTTCTTTTCTTGTGATACTCTGTCCACCATGTCGATTCTTCGTATTTCTCATCTTTCTCTGAGTCTGGGAGGCCAGCAGATTCTTGATGGGATCAATTTCAATGTAGAAGAAGGAGAAGTCATTGGAGTGATCGGTCCCAATGGCAGTGGCAAGACTACATTATTCAATGTTCTTTCCGGATTTCTAAAACCTTCGCATGGAACTATTCATTTTTGTGACAAAGACATTACGAGTTATTCTGCTTCCGAAAGAGCCAGACTTGGCATTGGTCGTGTTTTTCAGAACTTTGGCATTTTCCGTGATATGACTTTGGAAGAAAATGTTCTTGTGGCTTTGGAAGCACTTCCCAAAGAACGGCGGAAAGCACTGGGAAATATAAAAGAAGTCGTGAAAGGAACATTGGCTATGGTTGGACTTTCACAATTTGCCAAACGAAAAGCAGGTTCGCTGAGTGGCGGACAAATGCGGTTGCTCGAAATTGCACGAACTCTGAAAGCAGAGAAACAACTCTTCTTATTGGATGAACCGACTGCCGGAGTCAGTCCCAAAATGACGAGTCAGATTGCGGATTTGATTTCCGAACTGAAGCGAGAGAAGAAGACCGTGCTCATTGTGGAACATGATCTGCCGTTCATTTCCAAAATTTGCGATCGCGTCATTGTGTTGGATGTCGGGAAGATTGTTCTCACGGGAAAGCCGCAGGAAGTCAAACAATCCAAGGAATTGCAAGAAATATACTTTGGAGCCAATCCTGCGGATTAGGGTTGGGGTTGGGGATAGGGTTGGGACTGCAGCGGGAAGAGATTATTCGTTGTTCGCCAAGAACACGGCATTGCATTTGTGCAATAGTTTTTCCATACTGTGTCCCAACCTCTTTCCCCCTTTTCGTATGAAGAGACTTCTCGCTTGTACTTCGTTTCTCGCAGTTGCCCTCACGGCTTGCCAGCCTGCGAACAGCGATGTCATTAAAATCGGTTTCATTGGTCCTCTCACCGGTGATGCAGCCGCCTATGGCGTGGATACTCTCAATGGGGTGCAATTAAAAGTGGAGGAGATCAATGCCTCCGGTGGTATCGATGGAAAAAAGATCCAATTGGTTCCGGAAGATTCCAAATGCAATGGTTCCGATGCAGCAACAGCTACGCAGAAACTTACGGGTGTAGATCACGTTGTCGCCATTGTCGGAGGATCCTGCTCCAGCGAGACCTTGGCAGCCGCTCCTATCGTAGAAGCAACAAAAACTCCCCTCATGTCGCCTCTCAGCAGCAGTCCGGATCTCACCGAGGCAGGGGAATACGTCTTCCGCGATTATCCGTCCGATGCACTGAAGACCAAAGCCATGGCTGCCTACTTCAAGGCGGAAGGGTTCACGAACGTTGCGGTGATTACGGAAAACACTGACTTTGCCCAGGGTTTCCGCCAATCGCTGGCAAAGGATTTCGGTACGTTTGTTTTTGATGAAGTGGTGGAGCCGGGAACGAAAGACTTCCGTTCCTTGGTGACGCGTTTGAAGAGTGCGGAGTTCGATGTTTTCGTTGCCAACGGTCAATCGCCGGCAACCATTTCTGCAATGGTCGTGCAACTTCGCGAGCAAGGTCTTACACAGTTGGCAATCACGCACGATGCCGGGCAGGCGGAGGAAACCATCACCATCGGCGGAGACGGCGTGGAGAACCTCCAGGCCATCAATGTCCCTTCCTTGGGTGAGGAGACGGCATTCGGAAAGAATCTGGTGGAAAAGCACGGTAAGCCGCGCGGAGCCATTGCTTTTGCAGGCCATGCCTACGATGCAGTGGGTGTGCTTGCACAGGCCATAGACGAAGTGGGCACGGACGGCGCAGCCATCCAGAAATATTTGAATGATCTGACGTCGTACAAAGGAGTCGTCGGAGATTTCTCCTTCGATGATAACGGCGATGTCGTCGGCATCAATTACAAATTGATAGAAGTCCAGGACGGCAAATGGGTGGAGCTGCGGGATGCTCCGGTGCAATAAGTCTCGGCATTCTCGAACCCGTGGGATCGGTCTCGGTCTCACGGTTTTTTGTTTATGTTCGTAGAGACGCGCGATTCGCGCGTCTCTACGGACGCATGATCAATATTTCAAAACTCTGATATTCCAGTATTCTTTCTGTATGCAGCTGCTCGTAAACGCTCTCATCGCCGGGTCTTTAGCCGCTCTTATTGCAGGAGGTCTTGCTGTGGTCTATGGGGTGCTTGGTGTTTTCAATCTTGCCCTGGGACAATTGGCATTGATTGGCGGATATACCACGTGGTGGTTGTATCAAGTGCTCCACCTGCCGCTTGGTCTCAGTATTATTCTTGGACTGGCGTGCGGAGCGCTTGTCACTTGGGTGACATTCGAAATAGCTGTGCGTCCGTTCTTCAAGCATCACAGATTTTTGCCACTGGTGACGACCATTGCGTGGAGCATGATTCTGGACGGACTGATTCTGCTTGTTTTTGAAGAACGTCCTCGCAGCATTCTTCCGGGACTCAAGCATATCTACGAATTTTCGGGCATTCGCATCAGCCTGGAACAAGGACTGCTGATCTTGGCGACGCTCGTCATTCTCTTGTCGTTTGCGTATGTCTTCCACAGAACATCCTTGGGACGCCGTATCCGTGCCGTGGTGCAGCATGAACATGCTGCGCTTAGCTTGGGTGTTCCTGCAGGACTGTTGCACGGATTCCTCTTCGTCCTTAGCGGCGTGTTTGCCGCAGCCGGAGGCATCTTCATCGGTATCGATCAAAGTCTTACGCCCACGTTGGCATTTCCGCTCACCATCAAAGCGTATGCGGCCATCATTGCCGGCGGCAAAGGCAACCTGTGGGGTGCCATTCTTTTTGCGTACGTCATCGCATTGCTGGAACAGCTGCTGGTCGGTGTGCACTGGTTCGGCGCGTTTTATGTTCCTGCGGGGTACCAGCAAACGGTCGCGCTTCTGTTCATCATCGTTATTTTGCTTATAAAGCCCGCAGGATTTTTTGGCAATTCTTCCCGCACCGCATAACCCATGACATTTCTTCTCCACGTCATCGCCATTACGGCAATGAGCGCGCCTCATATCCTGGGATATAATCTTATCTTGGGAAAAGGGAAGATTCTGCACTTCGGACCGCTGGGGACATCCATCATTGCAAGCTATGTCACGTTTCTGGTCACCATGACTTTTTCGAACTATTTTCTCGGACTCCTTGCGGGGCTGGTTGCCGTTGTTGCGGTTTCTTCTCTCTTTGCATGGATAAGCTTTCGCATGGAGCCAGATGGCTTTGGTGTGATGTCCATTGCCATGCATTTGTCGTTCTTGGCCGTTGTTCTGAACTGGCATTCTGTCACGCGCGGCGCACTGGGCATTCCCCGTGTTCCTCGATTTCCTTTTCTGGAAACGCCGGCTGATTTTGCTCTGTTTGCCGTCGTCATAGTCGTTCTTTGGATCGCTTTTCTCTGGGTGCTGGATCGCGGATCCTACGGGCGCAAGCTTGCGGCGCTTTCGGAGCAGGAATGGCAGGCAAAATCCCTCGGCATAGACCGTCGCACGGTGCACTGGGTTGCATTCGTAGTCGTCGGTCTTGGAGCACTGCTCACCAATATTCAATTTCATCAGTATATATTTCTGGTGCATCCCAATGATTTCAATTTTGCGTACTTGATTTTCATGATCATGGTTGTGGTTGCCGGAAAACCGGGAAGTATTTTTGGATGCGTGCTTTCACTCATTCTGCTCTCCTTTTTACGCGAAGGAATTCGTTTTCTGCCGTTGGATGCGGATGTCCTGGGACCGCTGCGGTTGATCATTTTTGGAGTTATTCTTTTAGGAGTCGTTTATTGGCGCAGAGATGTGTTGTTTCCGAAACCGAGAAGCATCTGAGCGATCAATAGACTCAAAAGGAGCAGGCATGCTTGCCTGCGATACGCGGCCAGGTATGGCCGCTCCTTTTGATGGTGTACACTTTCCTTCGATGAATCTCACTCAGACCATCCTTGGGGTTGAATTCTCCAACCCAACTGTTCTTGCATCAGGAATCATGGGAATCACTGCTTCCAGTTGGAAATTGTGTGCCAAAAACGGAGCAGGGGGCATCACAACCAAGTCTCTCTGGCTCAAAGAACACAAAGGGCATGCAAATCCCACGATCATTTCCACGGATCATTGGACACTGAACGCCGTGGGCGTGCCGGATGCAGGACCGGAGAAAGCAAAAGAAGAAATCGGGAGTTTTATGAAGGGCAAGCCTGTGCCGCTGATCGCAAACATCATCGCGGAATCAGTCGAAAACTTCGCGAAGACTGCGGAAGCTATCTTGCCGCTCAAACCCGACTTCCTAGAAGTGAATATCAGCTGCCCAAACGTGGAAGATGAATTTGGACGGCCTTTTGCGTGCTCCGCACCGGATGCAGCTGCCGTCACAAAAGCAGTGAAGGCTGTCAGTGGTAAAACGCCTGTCTTCATCAAGCTTTCCCCAAACGTGGATAATATCGGTGTCATTGCAATCGCATGTGCAAAAGCAGGAGCGGATGGATTTACTGCCATCAACACGGTCGGTCCCGGCATGGCGATCGACCTGAAAAGCCGCATGCCGATTCTTGCGAACAAAGTGGGAGGACTCAGCGGTCCCGGTATCAAGCCTATTGCCGTGAAGTGCATTGCAGATGTGTACGCTGCAACCGAAGGCAAACTTCCCATCATCGGCACAGGCGGCGTCTACACCGGCGAAGATGCCATCGAACTGATGCTTGCCGGAGCCTCGCTCATCGGCATTGGCACCGCAGTCGGCGACCGCAATGTGGATGTCTTTAAGAAGATCTGTGAAGAGATGCAGCTTTGGTGCACGAACGAAGGAGTGGAAAACGTTTCCGATCTTGTCGGAGCCATGCATCAGGAGCTGAAGAAGCGTGGACTCAAGGGTGTGAGGAAAGTGTCTGTATCTTAAGAGGAGACTGGAGATTCGAGATTGGAATATTGGGAAAGGCGGCATACACTTTTCCTATGAAATCTTTTGAGGATCTAGATGCGTGGAAGGTTGCAATGGATCTCGTGGAAGAGATATATGCAATCACTCGTACGTTTCCAAAAGAAGAAGTGTTTGGTCTCACTTCTCAAGTGCGCCGTGCTTCCACAAGCATTGTTGCAAATATTGCCGAAGGATTTTGCCGACATACATATGCCGATAAAGCAAACAGATACGTTATAGCTCGTGGTGAGTCCGGAGAGGTAAAAACGTATCTGTTAGTGGCTCTTCGATTGAAAATCGTTCCCTCTGATCAACTGAAGCGCGCATTCGAACTTGTAGAACGCACTGGTAAATTACTATCCGGACTGATTAAATCCACAAGAAATCTATAGTCCCAATCTCGAATCTCCAGTCTCCAATCTCTATGCCCATTCCACTCCAATCTCGGCTCCCCAAAACTTTTAGGATCAAAGCCATCAAGCAAGAGACGGAAATGGTGCGTACATTCACGTTCGATGGATCTCTCGGCGCGAAACCCGGGCAATTTGTCATGGTTTGGCTTCCCGGAGTCGACGAAGTGCCCATGAGCGTGGCAGAAGATGACGGCGCTGTGACAAAAATCACGTTCTTCGCCGTCGGTGGCATGACGGAGGAACTTGCCAAGAGCAAAGTGGGGGACTTGGTCGGACTCCGCGGACCGTTCGGAACCTTCTACGAGTGGAAACCCGGCGAACACATCGTCCTCGTAGCAGGCGGCTACGGCGCTGCACCCATGTATTTCGTCGCCAAAGAATCCGTGGAGCACGGCTGCACGATGGAAGTGATTGTCGGAGCGCGCGGCAAAGAGCATCTTCTGTACTTGGAAGAACTGGAATCTCTGCCGCATGTTTCGCTCCACGTAGCGACCAATGATGGCTCTGTCGGACACAAAGGATTCAACACCGAAGTGCTCGAGAAATTATTAGAGGCCTGCAATAGTTCGGTAGGTAAGGGAGGTAAGGTAAGTAAGGGAGGGAAGAAAAATGAGATCGATCCGATCACCTCTGTCTTCGCATGCGGACCTGAGATGATGCTCAAGCGCGTGTCGGAGATCACGGCACAGTACAAAGTTCCATCGCAGCTTTCCCTTGAGCGCTATATGAAATGCGGCTACGGACTCTGTGGCAATTGCGTGGTCGATCCGCTGGGCATCCGCCTGTGTACGGAAGGTCCCGTCGTCAAAAACGACCAATGTGTAAAGATCGAAGAGTTCGGCAAATACCACCGGGATGCGTTGGGGAAGAAACACGAATTTTAGGTTTCCACTTTTTTTCGCGCGTATGAAACAAAACCGTCGTCCTTTTGAGGGGAGCGGCGGTGTTTGTTTTGATCACCGAGTGATAGAGACAGTGAAGTCAGGTATCAACGATGACCACTACAGTATAGCAAACTTTACATCATTATTCAATAGGCTTTTTCATGAACTACAAACGAATATTTAAATAATGCGCGAAGACCGGCTATGCCGGACTGGAGCGCAACCTCTTAAGGGAAGGGTGGGTCCATGGGAGGGACACCGTAGGTGGTCCTCCCATGCTTAAAAACAAAACCGCCTACCTTTTGATTGGTGGACGGTGTTTGTTTTGATCACCCTTTGTACGATTGCTCGACACATTGGATGACTACTATATTATAGCAAATTTTATACTTTTTGCAATATCCAATTAGCACTCATCTATAGAGAGTGCTAGACAGCGGTCTTACGCTGTGTATACTCAATACGTTATTTCTTTACCCACAATATATGTTTGGTGGTGGTTCCGGCGGAGGATGTGGAGGTTCCTGCGGTTGCTAATCGCAGGGAGCCATTTCTCTCCCCTAAGAAAGGTGTTCCGCGATGCGGGACGCCTTTTCTTTCGTGTCATGTCGGATCAATTCGCGATTCCAATCACTTATTTTTCTGAGAGCCGTACGTTCCAGGTGAAATCAGGACGATGATGCGGAGGAGCAGTGCGGCGGCGATGATGATCGCAGCCACGAGGCTGATGGGCAGCAATCTTCCCGGCCACGTTGCAGGCTTCAACCATCCTTCCAAGCCCATCGTAATCACATGAAGCAGTACGAGTGTGAGGCCAGCATATCCCAGCCGCTGCACGAACTGCCATTGATCCACTTTCAGCGAAGCCGCGATGGAAGGCAGAGATGTGAGAGCGACTGCCGTGAAGATCAGAAGCGAAAATATGCCAAACACCATCGACAATTCTCCGGTCACATTCAGCGTTCCATCGGCCAGGAAAAATTTTGGATAGTTGGCGGGCGTGAAGAGCAGGAGCGACATCAACCCGTGGACGGCGCCCAGGCCGAAGCCGAGCAGCCCGAAGAATTTTCGTGCCGGCAGCAGAGGAACCATCGTTTGCGGCCAAAAGCGCGCGAGAGGCCCAAGCATGTACGACAGCGCTATGAACGCCACGGATGCCAATGCTATGGCTTTGTTGGAAATGAACAGGGGAAAGTGCTCCCATGCCACGCCTTTGATGATGTTGTATCGGATTGCCGCATAGAGAAATGTGCCCGCCAGCACCGTTACGGTGATTGTTTGCTGTGTACGTTGGAAAAGCGGCATGTCTCTAACTGTAGCAGAGGGTGATGTTATCGGCGAACTCGAGTTTGCCTACGAAGAATCACATAAAACGGCTTTACCGCCCTTATTTCCTGCGTTTCGGGATAATCTCCATCCAGTAGAGTTGTCGAATGTGGATCTTGGGTTGCCTCACTCCTGCACGAACGGGGACAGGACGTTCATTGCGAATCACCAAGAGTGCATGGAACAGGAATCCGATGAAGACAAGAATGCTGCCGATTGCCAGATCGCGCGCAGCACTTTTTATGGGCTTTTCCGGAAGTGCGGCGGAATGTCCTTCGGCTGCAATCAATTTTGCCTCGCCTGAAATACTTTCAATGACGCTGGAACCCTGTCCAGAGGACCGTGCGAAGATCACAGTGTGCGATGCAGAAGTGAGCATCAGAATCCCCGCGACAAGAAAGCTCACCGTCGTATAGTGCAGACCGGCTGAAAGGTGATCGTTTTTGGCGTGTGTTTTTGACATATTAATAAACTATTATACTCTATTTTCTGTGGAGAAACAAATGTTCTTCGTTATACTAGCGCCGCTCTTTCAATAACCATCGCGAAGCCCCGCACTTGTTGCGGGGCTGGTGCGATTCCTCTCAGGGAAAAGGGGTGTCCATGAGGGGAAAAACCGTAGTTCAACAAGCTCACCACAAGTAGGTTTTGCCCCTCATGAAATGTGGCCCCATCGTCTAACGGTTAGGACAGCGGGTTTTCAATCCGCTAACGGGAGTTCGATTCTCCCTGGGGCTGCCAACTTGTTTGGAGCAGATGCAACTTCCTCCATTGCCTTGTACACAAGCGAAATCTCCGGGGTTCGCTTATTCTCGAGCGAGTCGTAGTGGATTCCGACCGGAAAGATGAGCGTCTGCAGCCGGTCTTGGTCTTCCACGGGCGACTTCAACCACAGTTCGCTTGCGTGCTTCATGTAGTAACTGCAGTAGTTCAGCACCATCTCCGCGTCATATTCCTCAATTTCACGCTCATTGCGTTCGCTCGTGATCGCCTTGAGCTGCCGGTCTGCCGTATCGAATTCAATCTGCAGACTCTCGAGGAGTGATGGGCTACCTGTAGCAGATTTCATGAGATCGATGATCTTTTTCTTTTCCTCGCGCAGCTCCACCACCTTTTTGCTCAATTCGATGTTCTCCCGATTCAGCTCCTGATAGGTGTTGCTCCACACATCCATCACAATCTCGTTGAAGAGCGCGAGGAGCTCATCGGTCGGCTTCACCTTTTGTACGTACCGCAGGAATTTCTTTTGCGCGTCTTTCGGTTTCACGCGGAAGCCGCAGGTCTTGTTCGAGCAGTCATAGTAACCGTAGAGCTGTCCCAGCTTTCCCCGAGATGCACCGCCGCGCGCCGGTGTCCCGCATCTTGGACATCGAAGGAACCGGCGCAATGGAAAATCCGAATTGAGTCTGTGTCGTCGTTTGCGAAGAGGTGTTGTAGATTTCTTTTCACCATCGATCACGCGCTGCAGGGTATGCCATTCATCCGAAGTGATCGCGCCTTTCCACTTAGCGTTAATCAATCTGTTCTCTGTCCATTTTTCCCGGTTCATGCCGCCATAGACCGGGCTTCGGCATATTTTGTGCCAGCTCTGCGCCGTCATGGGCTTGCCGGTTTTTGTTCGCAGTCCTTTCTTTGCAAGTTCGCGGACGAGCGTCGCGGGTACAGCACCGGCTAATTGTTTCCGCAGACCGTAGCAAAGTAGCTCCCATTGTTTCTCATCGAGTGTCGGAGCGAGGCAAGGGCGCTTCCCCTGCGGTGTATCCACCCGCATGTTCCGGAAGCCTGTGGGAGCGGCACGGCACCAGTACCCCTGCTTGGTCATCTCAACCTCCGAGGAGATCGTGCGCTCGACACGGACGCGGTTCTCCAAACGTGCGAAGACAGCGAGCAGCCCCTCCATTGCCTCGCCACTCGGAGTGCCATCGATGCGCTCGCTTGCTGATTCAAGACGGATTCCCACCTTCGCCAGCATCGATTTAAGCTGGAAGTATTCATGGACGCCGCCACGAGAGAAGCGATCTACTTTCCAGATGATAACAACTTGGACAGCGCCTTTCTGCCGGATCACCCACTCGAGCACTTCGATATACGTGTGCCGCTCTTCCACCTTTGATGCCGTTTCTGCCACCTCGAATTCCCGGACGATCTTGTAACCCTTTTCGGCGGCGTATTTTCTGTTTTGCTCCCGTTGATTCGGGATGCTCTCCCCCTCCAATTGTCGCTTCGAGGAGACCCGGAGGATAGAGACGGCATTATTCTGCATATCGCCAACACATTGCTCGTCTTGGCGGATTTTGCAACGTCTGTAGACGTCAGGGTTGTACCTTGCCATGGGGAGGGGTGGGGAATTTGTCTGGATGCTCGCGGACATAGGAATCAACGAGCAGTGTTGCGAAGCTGTAGAGCGTGTCTCGAATTTGCGTGACGTCGTCTTCCGACATGGACGGTTGTTTCAGTACCCGGCGGCAGCGTTCTATGCTCAACATGAATGCTGCGCAGCCTATGTTCTACCCATAGTTTTCCGCAATAGTAAGCCATCCGTGCTATATCGTTTTGTTGGGTTTTGTCGGGAATTAACATTTGCTAAAGATAGAAATTTGTATCGTGAAATGATCGTGCCGATGGGTATTGGTCATGAAAAATCTAGCGCATCAAAATGCAGCAAAACCATTCAAAATCAGACAATCCGATCTAGTCGATCACCGCCCTCTCTTGATGCGCGGATCTTTCTTCGCGCGCTTCTGCCGGTCTGCCTTGAATGCCATCACATCACTCTCGAGGAACACCTTACCCGCCGTCGTGTCCTGACAGCGCAACTGTCCTTTGCGGATGAATTCTTCGATTCGTGACCGCGATACGCCAAGGATGCGTATCACGTCGCCCATGCTGAGGATTTTGGGGAATTGCTCCATAGAAAAAGTCGAACTTTACTTGACTGTTTAGGCTATGGCGTTTGTAGCTGTTCAGGTAGTGACGACACGGTTACTTGCTAAGTTCACAGTATCGGCTAGGATTGCCAATAATTTCCTCGCTCCGCATGACCGACAATAAATCCACCCCCCGTTCCGGCATCGTCGCTCGCTTCGCATCGTGGGCGTTCGGTATCACCTTCCTGCTCGCCGCGCTCGGGCTCATGGGCAAGAACGTCGTTACCGCGTTCTGGCTGCTCGCATGCGGTTTGTTACTCCTCCCGCCCAGCTCACGGCAGATAGCGAAGCGGCTGAACCGGTCGATTCCCCGGTGGCTGAGCATCACGGCGGCCGTCGTAGGCTGTTTTGCCCTCATCGCCATCGCAGAGCCTTCTGCCCCACAGCAAGTGCAGCGCGTGACTGACGCCGTCGCGCCAGTCGAGCAGCCAGCGCCTCCGGCCACGCCAGTGAGCGAGGAGGATCATCTGAGGCAGATCGTCTCCGACATACTCAAAGGCAATACCAACATGAGCAAGCCGCGTCTCCGGAAGGTGGACGTCGTGAAACAGGCCGCCGGGGGATGGGGCGTCTTCACCGAGTTCAACGGCGGCGACAATCTCACCGCGAACATGCGGAAGGGCGATATCGAGTCGAAGATGGCGGAGGTATATATCGCGCTCTATACGAGCGGCAAGGACGTGCAGACCGCCACGGTCGCCGCGTACTTCCCGCTTGTCGATCGGTATGGCAACGAGAGCGAAGGCGTCGTGCTCAAGACCTCGCTAAGCAGGGCGGAGGCGGGGAAGGTGAATTGGGATGCCGATAACACGATGCTCCGGAGCAGTATCATCCCCGACGTCTGGACGACGACGCTCGTGCATCCGGAGTTCCGCTAATAGGTTTCTTCCGGATGGATGAAGGCGCTCTTGGGCTCGAAGCCGAGTGTGATGTTCGTGTGATTTGGTTTCTTCGGCGGGTTGCGGCCGAACCGATCCCGCGCCACGCGCTCCAGCCACCATGCGTCCGCTTGCCAGTATCCGTCCCGTCCCGCTTTATCGATACGCATGAGCCGAACGCTAATCGCCTTCGCCCGTGCCTTTTTTATAGACTCAGATAACTCAGGTTTCGTCCGGAGCCATTTGTAGTACGTTTCTTCACTGATGCCCACGACCATACATGCTTCTACAGCATAAGTTCCCGCTTCGATGAGGCGGATGATCTGTTCAACGAGCTCGGGGGTGTATTTGGAGGTGCGGGGCATGAATGTAGTATAGCCAGCTCGAGTTCAGAACCTCTTTTCATCGTATAAATAAGCCATAATGCTCGTTCCCACATTTTCAAGGACTTCTTTCGATTGATTGTGTAACTGCACCAGCGTCTGCAGATAGCTCATGTTATTCCCACACACAAATCTCTCCGCCTGTTCGATGATGGCAATACCCACCTTGAGACAGAAACCATGTTCGGGATTTCTACTTGGATAGAAAACATTGCTGATGATGGTTCTCCCTGCCGAGACCGGGAAGACAAATTCGTTCAGAATATCGCCGAAGTCTGACACCTCCTGCCGTCGCAGGATTGGATCGTCTCCGGTGATGTTGAAACCGGGATCCTGATACAGGAATTTCCAATGCTGGGCACTTTCATAGCTGGATTTCTTGTGAAATGGCGCAAAGGAGATTCCCATCTTGTAAGCCTTGTCCATTCCGTCGAAGTTCGAGATTTCTTTCATCATCTCATTGGAGATTGGCTCACCGGTTTCGCTGTGCCGGATGTTGAAAAAGGAACTGCGGAAGCCGTGCTTTTCTATGAGATCTTTTCCCTGCCGATCGCGAGCTGGCACGCGCCAGTGAAGATGAGCAAGACATAACATCATGCCCCATCTTTCATCGAGATCGAGTGGTGGTGGAGCTGTGTGCTTCGATTCGATGATCTTTTTGAGGAGCGGAGCCATGAGACTGTCGTATTCTGAATACAGACCCTCAAAAATGTCTTTCCTCTCTCCTGTCATAGGAGATTGGATGGAATTTCGATGTTTCTCCTGAAACACGTCCTCCGTTCCTTTCGTCGAGAAAAATTTCCTCTCTTTTTTGTCATAGACATGCAGATATCCGTCGGAATCTAGGAATCCCTTGAGATAACATTGGGGCAGATAATGGTGTCGTACAGACATGCTTGGCATCGACCTCATTGTATCGCACTTGTGATACGTAGGATTTAGTGCGTGCTATACTCAACCGGTGAGCCTCGAAGACACGCTGACCAACATGGGCTTGAGTCGCATAGCGCACGAGATCGGCATGACGAAGATCGCAATCGATTCCTTGACGAGGGAACTGCACTTTCAACGAACAATGGCAGATCTGCAGAAGCCTGATGACTTCATGAAAAAGGCCGAGGAATCCGATGCTCTCATCCGCGAGAATTTCCGGGAGTGGCGGGACTACTTGTACAAATACATCCTCGTCATGACGACGATCACCGGCTTTTTCGCCACGCTGATTAGCGCAAATTGGACGCGCGTCGTGCCCGACTTGGATATGGTCTTCATCGCGTTCATTCTGATTGGCTGCTCTATTGCCGTGGGTTTGATTGCGATATTCGCCACGATCTACATTGAGAAGAAGATCATCGATGCGCGCGTCATCTTCGCGCTCGGCGGGAAAAATCGGGGCGAGCGAGTGAATCCCGTCGATGCCATACGCATAGACTGCGATGAATACATCGCTGAGAACGCAGCCAAGCTCGAGACCGAGACGGATCCAAAAGAGATCGAGTGGCTGAACATACGGATCAAGGCGGATAAGCGCGTCTCGCGTCTCATGAAGTACGTCGCGGCACCGGCAGGTTGGTACGAATACGTCAGGACAGGAACGACTGCATTGATGGTCGTTTTTTCATTCGCCGGGATCGTTGTGCTAATGCGTGAGTTCCTCGTTCATTCATTTGAACCATCTGTTAGCGAGACAACAATATCGTCTCCAATGGAATGAGCGTCCCCTGAAACACCCCCAAAGCGCGGTGCCGGGATCCGACAGGCTATCAACCCTCCAGAGCGTGGTTCCGATCGTTCACAGCCCTAACAGCGGGGCACACGGGCTGAGGTAAATTGCAGATTGGCGAGAGGAGGTGCAGAATTCGCGCTAAACCAGCGGGGAGGGGGCGAACCCCTCCCCAGAATTCCAATCACTTCTTGAGGAAATCCCACGCTGCCTGATCCAGCCAGCCGTCCCGGTTGCTGTTGATCTCGCAGACGAGCAGCCGGTCGTTCTTATCGATGTGTGGCAGAAGGTACTTGCTGATCTCTGCTGCCGAGGACGTGGATTTGATGAGCCACGCGGACTTGAGGACGCCGTACCATGTGAATTTCTTGATGGCTCCGATGAGCCCGTCATAGTTCTGTCCTGTCTTGTTGAGGTCGTAGGTGACCAAGTAGTTGGCCATGGTGAACAAAGAAGAAAAAAATAGAAATGCAGAGAGGTGCGAGGTGCACTTGGTGGAGCCCGTGCCTTGTGGTGTTGATAATCAACTGCAACTCTCATGGCAAATAAAAAAGTTAGAGGAGGGAAAGTTGGACGCGCTCAATGGGGTTACGGTGACTGAAGTGCTGCCGTCCGTCCGGGAGCACTTCGCAATATAGGATCTCCAGCTCCTTCAGCCGGTACCCCATTGCCTGAGCCGACACTTCGCATCTCTCTGCACAGGATCGAACGAGCAGCGGCAGCTCCGCGTCTTCGGCGGTGCGAATGTTCATGCTCTCGGCGAGTTCATGTACCAGCTCAGGCGGCATGAGGATGGCAGCGGCAAAACCGTTCACAGCCCTCTCGACGGCCTGTGTATCGAAGTCGCGGAAGAACGCAGCGAGCTTTTCGAGGGCGCACTGGGACAGTTGCCGGAGGTTTGGGAGCGATGGTAGTGCCATCCCGTGCCGGGTGCGGTAGAAACCCGCTTCCACTGCCTCATCGTCTGTCAGTGTAAATAATGGGCACTGCGTATCGTTTGCCTCCTTCCGAAGGTAGAGCTGCCAGTGTCCTAGCTCATGGCCAATGGAGAAATGTCCTTGCCCGGCATTGTTCGCATACGCCTTCTCATCGACGACAATTAGGCGCTTCGCCGGAATGATCTTGGCGAGTCGTTGCATCATCGGATTTCCGTCATCTACGCTGTCAAAAAGCACCTGTAGTCCGCAGTACTCGGCAAGAGCAATCGGATCCATAGGGAGCTGGAACCGCTCCGGGTGCTCTGCTTTGTATGCCCGTAGAAGCTCGGCGGCCTTCTGATTGATCGTCTCACGACGGTAGCCGTGGTAGCTCATGGATTCTGTTTGGGGAGGTGATCGAGCAGTGCTTCCCACTGTTTCTCTGTCAGCCCTTGCTTGGGGATGGCGCGGAAGAACTCCGTCGCCTTTTTTTTGCCCGTCGCTTCGTCAACGATGTGTTGCGGCATTTTCCCGGCGAGAAGTTGCATCGTTGCTAGGTCGCCATCAAGAGCACGTGCGATCTTTTGGAGGTTATCCAGTGAAACGCTGTATTCCTTCCCATCCGGACTGACGAGCTTGTCGTTCTCGATCTTGCTCAGGTAAGTGAAATCCATGTCCACCTTCTTTGCCACATCCCGGAGAGTAAATCCCTTTTTCTGCCGGAGGCCGTTGATGTAGGAACCGAGAGATTGCTGCATGGACACAGTATAGCGAAGTTGCAGATGAAAATCAACATCAAATCCCTCACGTCGATTCTGTTATCCCGTTTTCTAGGGGAGAGTGACTGCATCATCCGTTACGAACGCTGCCTTGTCCTTGGTGGATGGAGGCAAGCCCGGTGCCGTTATCTTCTCTCCCTTCGCCTCCTTCGCCGCGAGCTTCTGATTGAGTTTGAGCAGGAAACCGAGCACGTCATCATCGTCTTTCATGCCGTATGCGGCGCGCACGGCAGCGTCGAGCGCGAGGTGTGCTGATCGAATGGGATTATTGCCATGCACGTCCAGTGTGCGATAGATGTCCCGGAAGGTGCTTCCATCCTTCATGAGCTCCTGTCGTAGCGTGCGCAGCGCGACCGCCGTTTCTGCGATTTTCTTCGCCTGACTTTCACTCGGATTCTGAGGCCATGGGAAGCTATCGAAGACGGTATCGGAGGTGTATCGGAAATCGCCTTTTATCGTTGAGCAGCGCGCAACGAACCATTGCCAATGCACATCCGATTGCAGGATGCCGAACGAAAAGTCATCCTCCAATGCAAATATCTGAAGAGCATCGCCCGGGTTGATCGAGGGGTGCACGAACTCAAAAATTGGCCGCTTTGTATGTCGTGCGCAAACGATATAACGGGAGAGTCCATGGATCTTGCCGAGCATTTCCAATCTGCCTCTCCAGTGCTTCCACCATGTGTTGAAGTGAGTCTGCCGGGGACCAATGTTCTTTCCTGTTTTCGTTCGTTCCTCTTCCGCTTTTTCTTTCATCACGGGCATCACATTTGCCTCAAGATGTTTGTAGGCCGCGCCATACCGCATGGCACTGACGATGTCATCGATGTTGTTGAGGTCGATGATGTACCGCGAAGGCTTGCCGCCAGTCTTCCCGAGCAAATCCGCGCCGATGAGATACGGGTGAAGTACCTCTTGTGACGCCGGATCTTGCAGGATCCCCTTGTCTTCCTCTGGATCGAGCAGAAATCCTTCGTGCCCGTGGGTTTGCCCTTGGTAGCAAACCTCCGAGTTCGCGTTCGCATTCAGGCTGATCGCTCGGCTCACATCGAGGTTGGGTGACAGCGACGAATTGATCAGGTCGAGTTCGTGGATTTCCCACGGGCTATTTTTACTGTCGCCAAGCTGCATAAAGAGCTTCTTTGTGCCTTTCTGTTCGCCCTTGATCCAGTTCACGATCGAAACGTGAACAACGGCGTCGCCGCTCCACACCTGCGAGGAGACCGCTTCGGTGATCGTTCCTCCGTTTGCAAGGATGTAATCGAGGCTCGCTTCGCGAGATTCGTTCTGTCGGATGGTATTCGTACCGACCAGCCCGGCACGACAATTCTTCGATAAATGATCATGCGCCAAGCGGAACCAATAGACGCAGTAGTCCGACATTTTCGGCACCTCTGGAAATTGCTCGTAGAGCTTTTTTACATATTCATGGCCGTGTTCCTGAATCAGTCTTTTTGCCCCGAGATAGGGAGGATTGCCAACGATCGCTTCCGCCTCCGGCCATTCCGAAAACAGCGCATCCGCGCAGAGGATATTCTTGTCGAGGTTCTCCAGCGGCAGCGCCGCGTCCATCTCCAAGCCCAGCCCCATTTGATCGGCATCGAGCAGCTGCTTCGATTCCTCGATAGCGAGTTCTTTCGCCAGCATGAGCGTCACCTTCGCGAGCTCGACCGCGAAGGCATTGTTGTCGATGCCGTAAAACTGCTTCGTGCTGACAAGCGACATCGTTCCAGCCTCCCGCTTCGCTTTATCGCCGTACTCTGTGTGGATCTTGCGGAGTAGTTCGATCTCGATGTGCTTCAGTTCCCGGTAAGCGACGTAGAGGAAGTTCCCGCTCCCGCATGCCGGATCCAGCACCCGGAAATTCAGCAGTTCCCCGCGCAGCGCCGTGAGCTCTTTCAGCGTTTTTGCTTTCTCGATCTTTTCCTGCCACGGGCGGGTGATCGTGGGCACGACGATCTTCATGATGTCGGCTTCAGTGGTGTAGTGCGCGCCGAAGGCGTGACGCTCCTTCGCGTCCATGCTCGCCTCGAAGAGCGAGCCGAAGATGACCGGCTGCACTTTGCTCCAATCCTCCTTCACGGCTTCCTGAAGCGCCTCAAGCTCGACTTTGTCCAGCTCCACCGGCTCGACAACGGCGAAGATGCCGCCGTTGAAGTACGGGACACCCTCGTAGCGCCCGGCGCGCGCCGGTGCGGACGTGTTCATCTGCCGGAAGAGCCCTCCGATGAGATCGTAGGTGCTCTGCCCCTCAATGCAGTCCCGGATGATCTGCGAGAAGAGACCGGCAGGTAGAAGCGCCGCATCCTCCGCGAACATTGCGATCACACATTGCAGCGTGAAGCGCTGGGCAACCTCGCGCTTTTCCCCGCGCCCGACGAGCGAGTTGAACAGCCATGCTACTTTGTCAGCGGCCTCGCGTGTGACGGCAACGCGGTCATTCCCGAAGAGCGGCTTGCGCGCGTCCGGGAAGAGGAAGTTGAGAGCGGTGTATCGTTTTGGCAGTTCCTCGAGCGCGATGCGGTCAACCGGTTCCTCCAGCTGTGCGTCGAAGTCGTAGATCCAGAATTCATCGAAATTACACAGCACCACATATCGGGGGCGATTCGGAACGAGGTTGAGCCAGTAATCAAATGCCTGACGATAGTGGCGCTGCAAATTCTCGCCCCGGCTTTTCATCTCGAGCAACATGCGCGGCTTCCATACGAGGTCGGCGAACTTCGTGTTTCCGTCCTTTCCTTTCAACCGTTCCTCTAGCGTTGCCCCTGCAGCCTTGTAGCCGTCATGCCCGAATGCGTTGAACAAGCGCTCGCAAAAAACCTGCGCTTCTCCTTTCTCATCGCCCCGGAGGGTGCCGACGTAATCCACAAAGCCTTGGATGTTTTGAGCTGTCGAATCCATTTTCCCCAAGTGTATCAATTTGTTTGGTATTAGACGATATTATCTGATAATGGTGTGCTTTGGTGATTGTTAATTCTATGTTCGTCTAAGCGAAGGCAAAGGCGTTCGGCTTTGCTTCGCCGAGATGCTGCAGAGCTGGAATGTCGCGGAGTACCAAATACCAATCGATCATGGTCTCAATGACGGGGTTCTTCCTAACGATGTCACGGGCTGCCACGTAAGCGTAGAGAGATTTACCTCGGCAGCACAGGTTACTTCTTCGCCTTCTTCTGATACTCGTAGGTTTTATATTGACTTGGCAAGACATGATTTCAATTTGCAGTGCATTGCGTTAAGAACAAAAAAAGTATACGAATGAGGAAATTTTTATCTCCTCACAGACAACGTTATGAAAAAAACTCTCGGGACGTGGCAGATTGCGGGAATCGCAGTCGGCGTCGCACTTGTCGTCACTGTGCTCACATCTCCTCTTGGGAACTTCTCCGCTCAAATAGGAGGATTGCCTCTCATGCAAATGATGACCTTGCCGTTTGGCGGTGGAACATCATCGGCTTCCTATCAATTTGTGCTGTGCAAAAACAGAACGCAAGGAACGTTTGTTTGCAAAGCAAGTTGCGATCTCTCGTTTCAAGATCCCGTACCACCGGAAGAGGTATTTGAAGATTTTATGGCATGCGATACGGCATCGACACAGCTCAATACTCAAGCGTGGTTCCAGTGCACCAGCGGCGGAGTGGCTTTCTGCAAGCAAGGCGGATGCGCTCCGAATGCAAATCCATTGTATGGAGCAACCGGAAGTTATGACGATCAATCGATCTGTAGCGAAATGTTGCCTACCGTCTATTTCGTCTGCAAAAATACCACCACCAATCAAGCCACATGCAGACCATATGGTTGTATCGATGATGCGGAAATAAAACATGAGCCCATGCCGAACGGAGTGAATGATGAAGAATACTGCAACAATGTTGCGAACAGCATCAACAGCGGCCTCTACTATCTCTGTGCAACGGAAGAGGTACCAGGTGTTTCTTCGCTGGGGTGTTACCCGGGTGCTTGTCCGGAGATGCAAGAACCTTTGGAAGGAGGATTCCTGCAGTTCAGCGATTGCGAAGTGCATTTGCCGCCTCCGGCGGAAGAACAAAGCTCTTCCGTGAGTACGACAACCACAGACCAAACAACGTCCGCAAGTACAGGAGATTTCACTCTTTGCAGGACAAATGGGATTTCTCATTGCACATCACTTGGTCAAGCGTGTGAACGTCCAATGCAATTGAATCTTACCTTTGCACAATGCACAATATTGGCAAATCAAGCGAACTCAGGTGAAATGGCTGCACAGGAAGTGCTCAATGCCCAACCCGCACAAGTCGCTTGCAGCACAGTGGCCGACTGCTACAACGCAATGGGTACGACGGAAACCCCTTCTACTCTCGTCGGAATGAATTATCGTCTGGATGCAGGCAAGAAAGTTACGAAATTCTGTCAGCGGCCGACATGCAGTCTAGTGGTCGGAGAACAAACATACTGTATGTTCAATGAACCGTTTGGAAGAAAGTATTGTACCACTTCTTGTTCGCCTTATACGGAAGGCACACCTCCTGTTGTGATCAACTCCATTCGATACCAGTGTAATTCCCCAGGATTTTAAAACATTCTAAGCAGAAAAGCCGCCCGAGTGCATCGAGGGCGGCTTTTTTTTATATCCTTTGCGAAGGCTCAAACCTCCTGAATCACAATCGACCCGAACATATTTCCATGACCGCTGCCGCACGGAATGCTGCAGAAGAAGGCGAAGGTTCCGGCAGTGGCAGTGTTCAGATCAAATGTTTGCGACGAACCCGGTGACACGGTCTTGTCGATGCCGAGCGAAGGGGAAGAGAATCCGTGCGTGCCGTTGCCGCCCTTGAGCCTGATCTGCACCTTCTCTCCTTTCTTCACCGTGATGGTGGAGGGTGAGAAGGAGAACGTCGTGACGTCGATCTCGATGGTGCGCGTCTGTGCAGGAGGTGGCGTAGGGGCGGGAGGTGGGGGAGTGGGAGCGGGAGGCGGAGGCGTTGGTGCAGGCGGCGGTGGAGGAGGCGGTGGAGGAGGCTGAGCGGGCGGAGTCACTACCGGCGGCGGAACCGTTCCTTCCCATTGCAGGTCGGAGTTCAACATCCTGTAGATGGCAATGGCAACGGCGCCACGCGTCAGCGGTTGCTCGGGTTTCAAGAACGAGCCGCGTCCGGGGAAGAGATCATACTTTTGCGCAGCGCCCGCATAGCGTGCGAACCATGCATCCTGCGGGACATCGCCGTAGGAGAAAGGTCCGCTCTCAGCAGCGCCGAAGGCGATCGTAATCATCTTTGCGAACTCGGCGGTATTGATGCCCTTGTCCGGCTTGAAGGATTTATCCGGATAGCCACTGATGATGTTGTACTTCGCCGCGGACATCACAAAGCTCGTGTACCACGCACCTTCCAAGACATCGGTGAAGCGGCCGTTGTTCGGCTCATCGTAAATTTCCAGTCGTGCGGCTAAGAGCAGCATCTTCGCGGCCTGCGCACGGTTCACGGGATTGCCGGGCTTGAATGTTCCATCGGGAAACCCTCCCACCACGCCGCGTTCATACAAATCCAACGCGGCTTTTCCTTCCAACGTTGCGGGATCAATGTCCGGAAACGGATTATTGGCGCGCGTGAGCAGCGGCAACAGCAGCGTGCTCGCGAGCATCGCGGCGGCTATTAAAGAAAAGCGGGTACGAAGCATAGTGGCAAAAGCGTAGCAGGAGGATCTTCGAAAGCAATGTGTCGTCACATGGTTACATTGTCATACGGCTACATTGTCGGCAAAGTATGTGAAAAAGATGAGATGACAGAAAACTTCAGCATCGCTTGCGAACAATATGACAATGTAACTTTGTGACAATTTTCGCGAAGGGAATCGCATCTAATGGACACAGGATGCGGGAAATGTACAAGAAAATAGACAATGGACTGTAAGAATTTCCTGTGGCGGGAGTCATACATACCGACTTCTTTCCCACCAACCCTATGAAAACACTTTTTTCTGCACTGACGGTGCTTGCGACCGTGATAACGGGGACTGTCCCCGCGTCTCTTGCACAGGCAACAGTCCGTTTCTCCGATGTTCCCGCGGGGAGTTTTTACGAAGATGCGGTCAATGATTTCCTGGATCGCGGATTTTTGGATTCCGAGCAGTCGGCGTTTCGTCCCAATGATGATGCGCTGCGATCCGAGATGACAAAATTGATCGTGGACATCAACGGAGGTGTCCTTGGTGACATGCCGTCGCGTCCCAGTTTTGACGATGTGCACACGGGTGCTTGGTACTATGAATACTTTGAAGAAGCGGCGGATCGCGGCTGGGTGCGTGGCGATGGCAATTGTTACGGAGTGCATCCGTGCACGGCTCGTCCGCGCAACACCATCTTGCGTGCGGAAACCGCCGCAATGATCATCCGCGTTTTTGAACTCACGGAAACGGACGCCGCTCCAAGGTTTAGCGACGTGCCTGCGGGTTCCTGGTACGACGACTACATGCAAATCGCACGCGATCATTGCATCATTCGCGGCGACACCGGCAATGTCCGGGGACGACCGCTCTCACCCATCAATCGCGCCGAAATGATCGTGATGTTGAACCGCGCGTACCGTGGCACAGAATATGACAATGGCTGTGAAGATGCAGAGACTGTGGGCAACATTTCTCTTATCGACCAACTCTCTGCAAGGAGTCTTCGCGTGGATTTCGACACGAATTTGAACATGGATAGCGCAGAAAACGCCGATAATTACGTGGTGTCTCTTTCCGGACAGATCGCTGTGATCGACGCACGTTTGATTGATGATAATTCCGTTGAACTGACACTGGAAAGCGATCTGGAGGAGGGAAGAAACTATCGTTTGAGCACGAGTCTGGAGACGGAGAATGGTCTCACGTTCCGTGACTCGCGTCTCTTCATCGCAGAGGAGACTGTCATGGCAGATGCTGGCATCTCCGCGCTCATTCCGCTTTCGTCCACACAACTCCGCGTCGATTTCACGCACAATCTGCATGCGCGAACGGCGGAAGAAGATGCTCGGTACACGCTTTCTCGCGGTGTCGGCATTGTTTCCGCACGTCTTCGTGCCGGCAGCACACGCAGCATTCTCTTAACGCTGGATGAGCCGCTGCAACACGGTCTGAGCTATGTGTTGACTCTTGATCTCGTCACTTCCGATGATGATTCTTTCCATGACGAAGAAACATTCGTCTTCAACCGCTTGTCTGCATCCGGCGGCATCCTCACGGTGTCCACAACAACAAGCGGCATCGATCCCACCATTGCCCCGGGCACGCGCCGTCCCGTCTTCGATCTGCGTATGACCGCCTCCTGCGATGAAGACGTGGTGATCGAAGACCTCACCATTCGCCACATCGGCTCCGGCAGCCACGCCGGCTCCGGTACGTTTGCGGGGCTCCTTTCTTTGGAAATGCAAACAGAGGATGCGGGCGCGCATCCGCGTGTCACGACTCCTTCCAATGACAATGATGTCTTTGTCACGCTCTTCTTCGATCGTCCGCTCATTGTTCGTGCGTGCCAGGAGGAACAGGTGACGGTGCTTGCGGACTTTGCAACAACGGGCACGGGCAACACCATTCACAACTTCTCGGTGGAAACAGCCGGTCAAATTGATTCCAACGCCCGCCAAGTGCGCGGAACGTTCCCCGTCAAGAGCTTGGAGATTCAGGTGAGCAGGTAATTCTTTGATTGTACGTTTGTTTGTAGAGCCGCGACATGTCGCGGCTCTACAAACGTCGATCATTCGTTGTAGGGGCATGGCGTGGTTCGACTCACTCACCACAAGCGCCAGCCCCTACAATTGATCATATGTTGGTGTTTTTCCTGTACGCTATGACTCATGCTGTGGATGGTGGATGTCTCCATCGTGTTGATATTCCTATTCGTCTGTGTCTTCCTGGTGACAGGCATTGCGCAGATATTTTTTCGCACACCCTTCGTGCGCACGCAGGCTGCCGTTGCCCGCGCCATGGTCGAACTCGCAGAACTCAAAGGCAAAGAGACGGTCGTCGACATTGGCGCAGGGGATGCAGCCATTCTTCTTGCGGCGGAACGTTCGTGTCCCAAGATTCGGGCACGTGGCTACGAAATTGGCCTTGGGATTTGGATGATGGGGAAGCTCCGCACTCTTCTCACTCGAAGCAACGTGAAACTCTTATGGCGTGACGGCCTCAAAGCGAGTGTGCGGGACGCAGATGTGGTCTTTTTGTACCTTGGATCCAACATGATGAAAGAATGTGCCGCTAAATTTGATCAGGAGTTGAAAAAAGGAACGAGAGTTGTTTCCAACACGTTTCGTTTTCACGATCGAAAACCGTCGGCGCAAGAAATCGTTTCCACATGGACAGGCAAGAAGAAGATTTATTTGTATAAGTGGTAGGGATCGAGTTACTGCAGCGGAAAATCGTCCTTTAACACGCTCAGGGTGAATGATGTTCCATTTCCAAGAGCAACCATGATGGCAAAAGCTGTTCCGTTTGTATGATCGACTGTATTCTCTCTGCACTTCTTCACGCATAACCATGAATTTGAAAAAGATGTGGGACAGGCTGGAATCCAATCAAAAGTACGTGTGGTGGATGCTGGCAGCTCTGGGTTCTCTTACTGTGCTTGTGAGCCTTTTCCATTTGTGGGAAGTTCTTCGCTTCGTGTTTCTCGGAGTGCTCGACCGCGATCTGATGATTTATTTTACGATGGGAAGAAGTCTCCTGAATGGCCTTTCGCTGTATGTGGAAATGTACGATTGCAAGTCGCCGGGAATGTTCATTCTCACGGCGATTTCTCTCCTCTTTACGGGAGGGGAATATTTCCTATTGTTTCTGCAAATGTGCGTTCTTGTTGGAATTCCACTCATGTTTTTGTGGGTGTCGCTCCGCAGCCCCACATCGGTGGGCATGTGGCAACGCGCCGCCATCGCCCTTGCAGCCGTCGTCTTTGCCATCCAACTGGTACTGCTCTTGGAGGCGCGTGCCGGACAAGGAGAGATTCAATCCATCGGCATGTTCTTTGCCTGCCTTTCGTTTCTGGCCGTGTTTGCGATGCCAGCAAAGCCGCGCTGGCATCATCTCCTTTTGGTGGTGCTGCCCATGGCCATGACGATGTGGCTGTTTGAACCGTTTGCCCCCGCATTGCTTGCAGCATTGTTGCTCACATGCAAGCGCAAGGAAGATATTTTCTGGCGGTGCCTTCTGCCGCTCGCTCTGGCGGGGATTCTAGCATTGGGCATGAGCCTGATTGTGGGCGGATGGGCGTACATAGATGTCTACTTGCGTCTGATGCTCACGCGCCGCATGTACGATGACCATCCCATTCCACTCCTCATTCGCGGTTTGCAGTCACGCATGCTGGTGCTTGATGTAACGTATTTGTACCCTGCATCTCCTTTTCTCGGTTTACTCATCTATACGCTTTGGGGACTGCTGCCGTTGCATGCCGTGGAAAGTTCCGCCAAGCGGCTGCAAGCATTGTTGCCTGTGCTCCTTGCGTGGATCGCCGGCATCAGCCTGCTCTTTAAGGCGTATTATTTCGTTTTGGGATTCCCTCCTCCCGGCCACTTGTCTGCAGGCGTTTTCAGCAGATGGGCGGCATACCATTTGACGACGTGGGGGTGGAGCATCTGTACCGTTGTTTTGGTGATGTCCCTCGTTGCCATCTACTACGTGCTTCGGAAGGAATCCCTTTCCGTTTTCGTGCGATTAGTTGCTGCATTCCTCTCACTTTTTGTTGTGAGCATTGCAGTGGGCATAGGAAGCTACACCGGCAATCATTTTGCCTTCGCCATCACCGTCTATCTCATGGTCGGACTTCTCTGGACGAGGGAACTTCTCTCCGGCCGCATGCCCAAAACCCTGCTGGTCGCCATCCTGCTTTCCATTTTTGCCATCGGCCTTGCCTATGAAACGCAAGAACAGCATATATCTTATTTGGAAAATCGTCTGGGTGTGGGCAGCGCAGCTCAAGAAGATCTTACGAACCGTATCGATGGCATATTGGATGCGTGCAACTATCAGCGTTATTTTTCCAACGGACACGAAAAACTCGTTTTTACCAAACATTCGCCATGGGGACCGGTGTATTTTGGCGGCGCGCAGAAATATCTTCCGGAAAACCATCCGCTCTACATTACTTTCTACAATGAGATCATCAGCCATAACAGGTTGTTTGCCTTCTCCCCGGAAGAAATGAAGGGTATTCAGGAGGGGAAGGGCATTCTCTACGATTTTCTTCGCTCCGTTCTCGCGACCGGTTATTTTACGGAAGAGCCTCCCGCATGCGCAAAACCCTTCCTGCCTGTTCCCGGATTCCGGCTCTTCTTCCGTACAGACAAGCCGTCAACGCCCCCGGCTGCCTGACGACTGTGCCTTTTTTGTGGATTGTGTGAGAATACGCCCATGCGCACGGCGCTCATAACCGGCGGGGCGGGATTCTTCGGTTCCCTCTTAAAGAAACATCTTTTGGACGCAGGTGTCACGTGCGTGTCCATCGATCTACAGAAAGACGATGTCTCGCATCCGAACCTCACTGCCATCCAAGGAGACATCCGGAATCGTGCGTTGCTGGATGATGTGTGTTCGTGCCACACGTTCGATGCAGTTTTTCACTGTGCGGCCATCCTGGCGCATGCAGTGCAGGACAAGAAATTTTTGTGGTCATGCAATGTGGATGGCACGAGGATCTTGGCAGAAGCGGCACAGCACTGGAAGATTCCGCGCATTATCTTCCTTTCCAGCAATTGTTTGTGGGGCAAAGATTTCGGCAGGCTTGTGCGGGAGGAAGATGTTCCTGCGCCTGTAGAGATTTACGGCCGATCCAAGTGGGAAGCGGAGAAGATCCTTCGGGGCTTCGAAAAAGATTTTCACATTGTAACGCTTCGTTGTCCGACGATCATCGACCAAGGGAGGCTGGGGCTCTTGGCCATCCTTTTTGAATTCATCGAAGAAGGGTGCAAGGTGTGGGTGGTGGGCAAAGGCGCGAATCGGTACCAGTTCATCTACGGCCTGGATCTTATCGATGCATGCATCAAGGCTGCTGCGTACGAGGGATCAGCCACGTTCAACATTGGTTCGGATAATGTGCATTCCATGCGAGAGGTCTTCGCATCGGTTGCGGCGCGCGCGGGGACGGGTGCACGGGTTCGGTCTCTCCCCACAGGATTTGCTATCCTCTGCATGCGCATTGCGTACCGCTTGGGACTTTCGCCTCTCGGCCCGTACCAGTACAAAATGATCGCGAGCAATTTTATTTTCGATACGACGAAGATTAAAGCTGCACTGCACTGGCAGCCAACGCTCACGAACGAAGAGATGCTTTGGGAAGGGTATCGCTACTACCTGGCGCACCACACAGAAGCCCGCAAGAATGCGGCAACGCTTTCTGCGCACCGGCAGCCGGCAAAAATGGGCATCATTCGGCTGCTCAAGTGGATCTCGTGACGCTCATCCTGCATTTTTGATGCCGTAGAGTGTGCGGATCCGGAGGATCATCTTCCCGAATAATGCTCCTTTCGACGTGCAGGCATATCGGTCTCCGTTTTTGTGGAACCACCGGTGTTCTTCCAGAATATCCAACCGTGAGGTGAATAAAAATTCTTTCGGAAATACACGCTCAAGATCTGCCAATGCCATCTTGTGCCCGGGAACCCGATAGATTTCTTCCAAGATTCGCATCGATACCGAGCGGAACGTGCCTACATACAGATGGAAGTAGGCGAGTGTGCAGAACGAAAAGAGCGGAATGGAGATCCACACGTGTTCCCCATCGATGCCCAGGAAATATGCTCCTATGGCGACAACCACATACGATCCTCCTGCGATTTTAGCCAACAACAAAACGCCTTTGTCGGAGACGAATACATGCCAGAGCAGGACATGCGTACCCAGAAAAAGGATCAGTGCCATAAGAGCCGGTGCTGCCAGGAGAAGAATGGACATATCAACCGCCCTTGCCGAGCTTGAGGAAGGATTTAAAGAAGATTCCCATGCGTGCGGCATTTTTTCCTTTGCTTGTGAGCGTCAACACATCGTTTTGTTGTGTAAGAAAGTGCGTGCTTTTGAGCGTTTCGATTCTACGATCGAACATCGTGTCCATTCCCACGCCTTCCGCAAAATTTGTCGTGATGTCAGTAAGTGTTGCGGACTGCATGCGGAGCACATCGGTCACCAATGTATGTGAAAAACCTCTGTAGATCTTGAACATCATCTCCATGTAGCCCAGCCACAGGAACCCCAGCAGTGCGTAGCCGGAGAGAAGTGCGGGAAGAGCAGAGGCAATAGGATCTTTCGTGTAAAAAAAGAGCGCATTCCAAAGGACAAACGAAAATAAAAAACATCCAAACGTCCATGGGACGGTCTTTTCAGGCTTTTGGAATATATGAAGAACACTGATGTGCAGCGCTGGAATAGATGCCGCCGTGATCAGAGTGATGAAAAAAGCCAAGAGATATTGAGGTGCGCCGGACATCGCAGAAGAGCATACGCTTTGCTCTTTCAGGCTGCTAGGCAGCAGATTTTTGGATGTATTTCCGTACGAACAGTGCGATGGCAAGCAGCGCGAGCACTCCGTAATACGAAAATAGAAACCCAGGGTGCACTTTTGGCAGCGTCACAGATGCATACGGAAGATCGGAAAGCATATTTGCAATATGGATGATCCATTCCACTGCTCCGTAGCCTGCGAAGGCGAGGAGCTGCCCCAGTGGAAAGGAAATGAAGCTGACCATCGTTGCTAGGAATCCAAAGAGCATGGCAAACGGCACTGCCGGTGCCACAAACACGTTTGCAAGAGGAGCGACAAACGACATTCGTCCAAAGAGAATGACAATCAGCGGCACGGCGGTGACGTGTGCAGCCAATGTTGCGATGATGGCATCGCGTACTCCAAAGGCATCGGGTAGAAAACTGCTCCGTTCTCGCAGGGGAGATGCCACTTCCATGATTCCGATGACAGCGAGGAAGGAAAGTTGGAATCCTGCGTCATACCACAAGTATTTCGGGTTCCATGCCAGCATGAAGAAGAGTGTCCAGAGGATCAACAGACGCGCATGACGCAATCGTCCTGTTTGCAATGCAATCAGTCCCAGTATTCCCATCACCGCCGCACGCACAACGGCAGCGCTTGCTCCCACAAAGAGCGTGAACAGAACGATCGCAAGGACGGCGGGGAAGAACCGCAGCTTGAGTGGAAGAAAAAACAGCAATCCTGTGATGAAGGTGATGACGATCGTGATATTGAATCCCGAGATGGCGATCAAATGCGTGAGTCCGGTCGCATTGAACTTCTCCAGAAGATATTCCGGGATTCCTCTGCGCGAACCGGTCAGCAATCCTGCCATCAAAGACGCGTGCGGTTCCGGATACAGTCTTTGAATCTGTCGTTCGAAGCGTGCTTTGACGGAAAAGAGGAAAGAAAACAGCTTCGACTCATGTCCGGAAGATAATTTTTCGATGTTGCTTCGATAGATCACGCTGTAGATTCCGTACCGGCTCAAATATCGATCGTACGTAAAGTCTTCGATCACGCCGGGACGCTCCAGCACGCCGGTGACGATCACTTCATCACCGTACGAAAACTCCGGCCAGTGGTTCCGGTACGTGACGAGCACTTTGCCGTGCACTTTCTGCTCTTTCCCATTGACCATGATGTGCGCAGCTTCGACTGTATATTTCGTTGCAAGTGCTCTGCGGTCGGGTTCGTCCACAATGAATCCATGGATCGCGATCTCATTTCCGTTTGCATACGAATCAATGGTTGCAGTCGTCGGTACATGCGTTGTCCGTGCAACCACAAAGAAGGCGATGGAACTTCCGATGAGTATTGAGAGGAGAAGGGAAGCGGCAGCTCGGGAAATCGTGAGAATGCAGCCGATGACACACAGGATCAGTGCGAGTCCCAGGACTTGCGTCAGAAGTGGCGGGTACGACGGTTCCTGCCACCACTGCAGCGCGAAGATCGTCAGGACAAACGAGCCGAGGAAAGCATAGGAAAGATGCGATGGCCGCATGGTTGTATTTTATTTCACCTTCTTTGCCAGTGTAATCCACTCCTGCACAGAAAGTGTTTGCGGCCTGCGATCTGCCGCTACAGAAGCCGCAGAAAGGAGTTCCATGCCCCCTTGGAACCTCCCGATGGTGTTCCGCAGCATCTTCCGTTTGCCGCTGAAGGCGATCTTCACAAAGGAAAGGACTTTATCGATGGTTTTTGCATCCGCCAGTGGCTTCTTGTGGCTCTCGATATGCAGAATTGCCGAGTCCACTTCCGGGGGCGGCAAGAAAGCATTCGGCGAAACGACTCCCAGCATCGTTGGTACGCCGAAGAGGGCAACGAGAATGGTGAGGATGCCGGTATTTTCCGTATCAACAATTTTTTCCGCCACTTCGCGTTGCATCAAGAGTGTCAATGACTGTGGTGGAGTCTTGGATTCCAAGAACGCATGTCGCAACAGAGGAGACGTAATGTGGTACGGAATATTCGCGACGATCTTGTACGGTGTTTTCGGAAATTCCACTTGCAATGCATTGCTGTGCAGAATCTCGAAGGGTGTTTCCGTCGGCGTCGTAAAATCTTGCAGCAGAGGTAGAAGTCGTTCATCGATCTCTATGCTCGTCACGCGACCGGCACGTTTCAACAGTTCCCGCGTCAGCACACCGATGCCCGGACCAACCTCCACGATGTGATCTTCTTCTTCTATTCCTGCCGAATCCACGATCACATTGAGTATTTCTTGATCAATGAGAAAGTGCTGCCCCAAGTTCGTGTTCAGTCGAATGTGATGCTTTTGCAGAAAGCGCCGCACCTCTTGCTCGAGTGGTTCCATAGGCAGAGTTTGACATCTGCTGCAGGCGAAGTAAAATAGTCGCAGATGCAATTACATTCTATTTCTTTCGCCGCTTACTGGTATTCCTTCTTTACGAGGGGGGACCTGCGCGCGTGAAGAAATAGTTTCATTCACTAGCATTCCCCCCCTTCGAAAGCGGGGATTTTTTTATTTCTTTTTACTTTCTCTACCATGGACAGCACATCTTCTACACTCGAAGGTTCCTCAGCAACACTCGAGAATTCCACTACCATCATCGAGGTTCAAGACCTGCATCCCATCGAAGGGATCTCCGATGTAGATCGCGGTCTTCTTCACATCGTGTTGCAAGCAGGACCGCTCACGGTTCGCGACAATAGGCTTGTGGACAAAACCCCCTTGGTGAAGGTCTTCCGCAATGAACCTGAATTGCTAAATCACCTGGCTGCCTTGGAAGCGGCGGGAAAAGATGATCAGCGCACTCTTTTGATTCGGAATGCAGTTGCTGCAGCACGACAACAGTTTGGAACTATTATTGAGTGAATAGAGCCGAAAGCGAATAAATTCGCTTTCAAGACCGTTCGTTAACTGCCGACTTAAGTCGGCAGTTAACGCACTCAAAAAGTATGCGAATTTATTCGCATACTTAGAGAGGTCGAAGCGGTGCAATGCTCAGAGCAAAACTCTTGCGTACTCCCGAGTCGAACCGTACATCCACTACGTCTCCACGCTTGCTGAGCACCGTGCCCTGTCCAAATGCTGCGTGTTCCACGCGTGAACCATCGGAAAAAGCATCTTGGTTCACTTCTGTGTCCACGGTGAAAGAGAGATCTTGATTGAACTCCACTTCGGGCAGCGTTTCCTTCTGCCTAAACGGTTCGATCTTCCCGCCCGAACGCGTGTGCATGGCTTTGGTTGCTCCCCACGCGAAGGCACTCAAAATATCATCGCTCCTGCGCTCCGTGACGTTGTCCGGCAGATCATCCAAGAATCTGCTGGGAGCATTTGCTTGGGTATTGCCCCACAGCATGCGGCTGCGTGCGAAGAAAATGCGCAGATGCGTCTTCGCCCGCGTCATTCCCACGTACATCAAGCGCCGTTCCTCCTCCAATTGTTCTTTATCGTACATGGTATTGCTGTGCGGAAAGATTCCTTCTTCACATCCTGCAATCATCACATGCTCAAATTCCAGTCCTTTGCAGAGGTGCAGGGTCATCAGTGTGAGCGCATCGTCGCGCATGGTACTCAGTTTATCGACCTCCGAAACGAGTGCGACTTCTTCCAAGAAACTGGTGAGCGAAAGCATCGGCTCGAGCGCAGAATACTTGTGCATGACGGAAAGCAGTTCCTGCACGTTCTGCCAGCGGTTCTCGCCTTCTTCCGTTTCATCGCGGAGCCATTTTTCCATGTCCACGGCATGCAAAAGATCCGTCGTGAGCGCTGCAACCACTTGGCGCTGTGCAACTTCCTGCAATCTTTGCAGCACTGCGGTGAACTCCGTGATTCTGTTCTTGGCTCCTTCCTGTACATTCGGGATTTCACGGATTCTGAGCAGCGTTTCCCACAGCGTCAGCTTCTGTTCTGCTGCATAGGCTTGCAAGTGTCCCATCGTCGTATCACCGATTTTGCGTGCAGGCACATTGATGATGCGTAGCAGCGACAGTGTGTCACCGGGATTCAAGATTGCGTGCAAATAGGCGAGGACATCCTTCACTTCCTTGCGTGCGTAGAATTTCACACCACCCACAATGCGGTAGGGGATGCCCGCGCGCATGCATGCTTCTTCAAACAGACGCGATTGTGCGTTCGTACGGTACAAAATCACTTGGTCGTTGAAGGGCACTCCTTCGCGACGCAGATTTTCCGCTTCTTTTATGGCATCTGCCGCCTCTTTCTTTTCGTCCTCCACTTCCTGCACCAAGATCTGCGGACCTTCTTTTCGGTCCGACCACATTTCCTTCTCGGGTCGGCTGGGGTTCGCTGCAATCACGGCGTTGGCGGCACTCAGCACCAGCTGCGTGGAACGATAATTCTGTTCCAGTTTGATGCGGAGTGCCTCCGGATACTCTTTTTCGAACTGCAGGATGTTTCGGATATCCGCTCCACGAAAGGCATAGATGGATTGATCGGGATCACCGATGACGCAGAGGTTTCGGTACTTCTGTGCGAGCAGAGAAATCATCAAATACTGTGCGTGGTTCGTGTCTTGGTACTCATCCACGTGCAAATACCGCCATGTTTCTTGGTAGCGCTCCAATACTTCCGGACATTCATGGAAGAGTCGTACGGTTTCGAGGATCAGATCATCAAAATCCAATGCATTGGACTCCTTTAATGCTCCTTGATAGCGTTCATATGCGCGTATGACCAATTGCATGTGTGGCGTCGTAGCATCGTGGGCGGCTTCCTTCGGACTCACTGCTTCGGATTTGAATCTTCCGACGTAGGAAAGAGCGGCACGCGGCTTTAGTTCCTTTTCATCGATGTGCAGATCTTTCAGAACTTGTTTCATCAGCTTCTCCTGATCATCGCGGTCATAAATCACAAACGATCTGTCGCGTCCCAGCCGCTCTATGTCGCGCCGAAGAATCCGCACGCACACCGAGTGAAACGTACCCATCACGGGCAACCGTCCTTGGCCGGTCTTAAAGTCCATATCTGTTCCATCCGTAATGTGCAGCAAATTTGTAATACGTTCTTTCATTTCCGTTGCCGCTCTGTTTGTAAAGGTCACTGCCAAGATCTGCCACGGTTGCACGCCTTCATGCATCAAATGCGCGATTCTGTGCGTGAGTGCACGCGTCTTCCCGCTGCCTGCACCGGCAAGAATCAAAACAGGTCCTTGTATATGCAACGCAGCTTCGCGCTGCGGCTCATTGAGGCCATTGATAATCGGATCAGCGGTGGTTTTCATGTTCGTATGATACCTAATCTGCGGCTCTCGCGAGTTTTTTTGGCGTCACTTTCTTCAGAACATTTTCAAACGCCTCCTCCGGCGTTTCCAATAAGGGGAGACCCTGTTCACTGCGCAGTTCGTCTATCTTCGTCAGTTGTTTGTCCAGTTGCCTCTCGCGTGCACCCGTAAGTTCTTCGTACCCCTTATGAACAGACTCAAAACGATCTTTCACGGTCTCCATCTGTTCTTTGAACTTTTCCCACTGCTGCTTAAAGGAACCGAAGATCGAAAGCATTTCTTGTGATTTGCTCTGCAGGCTGAAGTTATCGATAGATTGTCGAATCACCGCGAGCACGGCGTAGAGGCTTAGCGGTGAACAGAGAATAGTGCGGCCTTTCATAGCTTCGTCGATCAAGGTTCTATCCATCTCGTTAATAAAGGAGAAGATCTGCTCGTTCGGGATGAAGAGAATCACGTAATCCACCGTATTGTCTTCCGGATTGATGTAGTCGCGCGTCTGCACTTCTTTCAAACGCTTCTTCACGTCCTTCAAGAATTCTTTTTTGTGCTCCTCGCGTTCGCGTTCGTTCTTCGCTTCCACATACAGTTGGTAATTATTGAACGGAAACTTCACATCCATGTTCAGTTTCATGTTCTGCGGGAGCATGAACGTGAAATCCGGCTTGGATCCCGCCGAGTCCAGCTTCTTCTGCTTGATGTAGTTGATGCCTTCGACCAAACCGCTGAGCCTCAGCACGTCTTCCGCCATGCGCTCACCCCATTGGCCGCGTCCACTGTTGCTGGAGAGTGCATTCTTCAAGCTTCCCGTCGTCTCCGTAAGATCCTTAATGATAGTCGCGGCATTCGCCAAGCGCGTATCGATCTGCGTGTTGCCTTTGCCAATATCGCGCATCAGTTCTTCCACGCGTTTCAAATCATGCTTCACGGTCTGCAGCGTTCCATCAATCAATTCTTTTTTGCCGGAGAGTTTTGTCTCCGCAAGCTGCAAAATTTGCTCCGCTTGTTTGCTCATGAGAATCGCAGAGAGTTTTTCCGCAATCGATTCGGCATCATCTGCGGATTTCTTTCCGAAAAAATAAAAGAGACCGGCACCCACTGCGCCACCCAGTACTACACCAAGAATAAATGTCAGAGCTTCCATAGAAGGGGAGCCTACCATAGGGTGAACGGTTGTCCACTCTCTTCTTCCTTTCTTCATCTTGTCAGAATCCTTTTCTCTTGCTGAATGCTTGATTTTTTAGCGAGAAACCGTATAATTCGGCTCTCCTCTTCTATTCAGGAAGGCGCGGCTTTCAGTAGCTGCTCCTCTCCGGCATAGTCGCTCTCGAGCGACGTGCCTCCGTCCCCTCATTCTTTATGTCGCTCAAGCGCACACAGAAGAAAACGATTATCACAAAAAATCGCACACACGCGAAAGACACCGGTTCTCCACAGGTGCAGATTGCCATTATCACCAAGGAAATTGGCAGACTCACGGAGCATCTTCAAGGTCACAAGAAAGATAACTCCGCTCGCCGCGGACTGCTTGGCAAAGTGGCACACCGCCGCAATCTCTTGAACTATCTCCGCATGAACAAGCCGACGGAGTATCAAGAAGTGATAGAGAAGCATGGATTGAAGAAGTAAGGATTTCACTCCATGAATTTGTAGGGTGAGTATTGACTTTATTTGTGATTATATTATAATTTTAACATAGCTGAATACAACCATCACCTTCGCTGGCTGCAGCCGGTGGAAGAGGCAGTGAGAAAGACGAAGACCGAGCCTGTAGAAACAGCCGTCCTTTCCAAGGGGCTGCACGTTTGTGCAGATGTGCTTGCTCAGAATCCGGACAGTGACCTTGCAAAGGAACTCCGTGAGAAGCTGGGCGCACTTCTAAGAAGCAGGGCAAGCTCCATTGAGCAGGAAACTTTCATGGGGGGTTGGGGAATAAATGAGCAGTCCGTGGAGAGAATGGATAAACTCATTGCACTGAGCGAGCAGAAATTTGGTGAGTTGGGGGATGCTTTATCGAAGAAAATGGATCAAAGAGGAGACATTTCCCAAAAATTGCTTCTGCCTTTTGACTGTGTTCGTGAGAATAAAAATTTTTCCTTCAAAAATAATATTGCAACCAGGTTGCGATCGGTGAGAGAAGGAAGCAGTGCTTCTATCGTTATGAGACGGGGCAATTTTATGTATGATCTTCATCCCGGTTTATTGAGAGGAGAACAACCGAATGATGTTGGGGGCTTCTTCAGCCAAGAGAGGCAATTCCAACTTTCTTTTGATTATGACCCCAATAGGTTATTTGATTTGTTTACGAAGTATCATGAAATCTGGCATGTCTTGCAGGATGATTGGCTTCGTCAGAGCGCATCTCCCAAGTTTTATGAGAGGTGTTGCACGGAGCACGTTGTTGTTATTGATTTTGAATTTGAGGCGTATGCGTACATGCTGGAAGCTATTGATTGTTACCTTGATGGAGAACCGCATGTCCGTTGCCAAACGTTGCCTACGGCTGAAGATGCAACATGGTTTCATGCAGCCTTAGGGATACCGGACAAATATAAAAATGCAGCCAGCCTTTTCCTTACAATGGGCCATGGATTATGGGGAAGTGCGGAACGTTTTACAGGTGAGAATTATCCGAAGGAATTTGAGGATTATTTAATGCAGCATCATAGGAACAAAAATTTATGGAAGCATGATAAAGCTGCGAAAAAGATCATAAAACTGCAATAGAAAAATTGTCCAACTGCCCATAAGAGGGCTTTCTTTTTGCCAAGAAATCTGTACACTACTGATCAGTTCTTTCCTTCCGCCAATCCTCTTACAATCCTGGGTTTACGTTTGAGATTCTCCTGTAATTAGGGAGCGGGCATACCTGCCCGCGATCCGCGGCCAAGAATGGCCGCTCCTCTGGTTCTAATAGAATTTCTAATGTGAATCCACCATGTAGGGGAACATAGCGTGAGGAAGAATTGCCTGCTGTATTTAGCTGCAGGAATCTTCCCTCTCTTTATATGTCGAAAGTATCGGAATATTCCCTCGAGCTTGGGAATGAAAAGCTCATTATGAAAACAGGTCTGCTTGCGAACCAAGCCAATGCATCGGTCATCTGCCAAATGGGCGATACGGTGGTGCTGGGTAACTGCACGGTGTCCGCAAAGCCGCGCGATGGCGTGGATTTTTTGCCGCTGCAGGTCGTCTTCCAAGAAAAGTTTTACGCAGGCGGCAAGATCGGCGGATCAAGATTTCGAAAGCGCGAAGGTCGTCCCAGTGATGATTTTGTGCTGATGGCTCGCGTCGTCGACCGAGGACTCCGTCCCATGCTTTTGAAACATCTTCGGAATGACATCCAAGTCTTTGCAACGGTGCTCAGCTGGGACCAAGAACATGAATACGACATCGTGGGTGCGAATGCAGCGAACTTGGCCGTCGCACTCAGCGACTGTCCTGCAGACGGACCTATCGCTTCGGTACGTGTTGGTCTTATCGGCGGTGAACTCGTGCTCAACCCGACACGCGAAGCCATGCTGAAGACCGATCTCGACCTCTTCCTTACGGCATCGCTGGAACGGATCGTGATGATAGAAGCCGGTGCAAACCAAGTTTCGGAAGAAGAAGTGCTCCGTGCAATCGAATTCGGCAAGAAGTGGGCGCAGAAAATCGCCAAGTTCTTCGGGGACATTCAAAAAGAAATCGGAAAGAAGAAGTTTGAAGTGGAAGCGCCGTACGAGCACCCGGAAGCCTACGAATTCCTCAAAGCATTGGTGCTGCCGACTGTTACCAAAGCCATCAAAGCGCCGATGGAGAAATTGGCGCGCCGCAAACTCTTTAATGAGTTGATGATGCAAGCCAAAGACAAGCTCGCAACCCAGTTTGGCAACGGATCCACGGACGAAGAGAAGAAAGAGATGGCGAAATTGCAGGGCTACGGATCCGCTTTCGTCGACAAGGTCATCAAGAACGAAGTGCGAAGACTGATCTTGGAAGAAGGCACTCGCATGAGCAGTCGCAAGATCGATGAAATCCGTCCGCTCAGCGCCATGGTGGATCTCCTCCCCAAGCGTGTTCACGGTTCCGCACTGTTCCAGCGCGGCGAAACGCAGGGCTTAACCACCTGCACACTGGGCGCTCCTGGAGACAAACAGATCGTCGAAGGTATGGAAGGCGAACACAAGCTCCGCTACATGCACCACTACAACTTCCCGCCGTTCTCCGTGGGTGAAACCAGCAATCGCTTGTTCGTGGGCAATAGAGAAGTGGGCCACGGCAACTTGGCACAACGAGGACTGATGCCTGTGATCCCCAAAGAAGAAGACTTCCCCTACACCATTCGCACTGTTACGGAGATTCTGGAGAGCAATGGCTCCTCTTCCATGGCTGCAACCTGCGGAAGCACACTCGCGCTCATGGCCGCAGGTGTTCCCATCACGGCTCCGGTCTCGGGCATCGCGCTGGGACTCGTCTCCGATGAAGCAAAAGACCAGTACGTGATCCTCAGCGACCTTCAAGATGAAGAAGACTTCGGCGGAGACATGGACTTCAAGCTCACGGGAACTGCCAAAGGCATCACGGCCATTCAGATGGACATCAAGATCAAAGGTTTGCCTGACCATGTCTTTAAGGAAGCGTTGGAGCGATCAAAATCCGGCCGTGCCATCATCTTGAAAGCCATGCTTGCTGCTATCAGCGAACCTCGCAAAGAACTCTCTCCGTACGCACCACGCATCGAAATCATCCAGATCAATCCCGAGGACATTCGTCTGGTCATCGGCAAGGGGGGCGAGATGATCCAGAAGATCACCGGAGAACTGGGCGTGGAAATCGACATCGAAGACAGCGGCATGCTCTTCATCACGTCCACAAATGGCGAAGCGATGGAGAAAGCCAAGGAATGGATCCAGGGCATCGTCGCGAAGCCGGAAGTGGGTGCTGTGTACGACTGCAAAGTGGTGCGCATCATTCCGGGCACCGGAGCAATTGTGGAATTCTTGCGCGGCAAGGACGCCATGATCCACATTTCGGAGCTCCAGTGGTCGCGCACCGAGAACGTGGAAGATGTCTTAAAAGTTGGCCAAGAAGTGAAAGCCAAATGCGTGGAATACGATCCCATCGAAGGCAAAACGCGCATGTCCCTAAAGCAGATGTCCGCTCCGCCGGAAGGTTTTGTTCCTCCTCCACCGCGCAGCGGAGGATTTGGAGGACCGCGCCGCGGCGGACCGGGAGGGGGAAGGCCGCCATTCCGACGATAAAAAAGAAAGTGCCAAGTGCCAAGGGCGAAGTGCCAAAAAATACTTGGCACTTGGCACATCGAACTTGGCACTTTTCTAAAGTGCTCCCTCCACCTTCCTCCGTATTCCTTCGTTCACCACAAGGATCTCCTCAAACGGTTCCTGCGTCATCGACGGAGATTTTTGTCGCCACAGAGGCGTCACGGTCTCCACAATCTCGTTGAGTTCCCGGAGTCCGTGCACGCTTTTTTCATGCGATGCCCAGTTGATGCCGGCGCGACTCAGGACATCGAGCATTTGATTGATCCGATGCAGCGTGCGGTGCACCGCTTCCTGCAGAAGATCTTCTCTGCGCGCATCGATGGTGTACAGATGATGGTCGTTGTCGTAAAAATCCGGAATCTGATTTAAGAGCGTCTGTCCCTCGCGGTACGCGATGGTCAGGTTTTCCCAACTGTGGGGTTTCAAACTCTTCGTTTCTTCCGCTTCCGCGATGATGGCGTCAAAATCTTTACGGATGATGAAGAGTCCTTCGCGTGTGTTGTAGAACACGTCCTCAAACGTCAATTTGTGGATCTGGTGCAGCGCGATTTCCTGGCGGAAGGACACGAGTTTCGTCACGAACACCGCGAAGAGAAAGAACCCGAGAACGGATTCGCCGGCCGCGAGAATTTTGGAAATTCCCATCGGGACGATATCGCCGTATCCCACCGTCGTTGCGGTGATGATGGAGAAGTACACGCTGTTCAGAAATTGTTTCATGTCCGATGCCCCCTTGAAATCCGTCAGACCGTTGTCAGGGGAGAGCGTCGAGAGCGTGTAATACGCCAAGCCGAAGCCGAGGAGCAGCATTGCCCACAGCAAAAAGAGCGTGCGGTACGGCATGGTCGTGACGCGTTCCATAAAGTTGAGGAACACGGGCATGCCTCTGTGTGTCCGCTTCTTCTGCACAGGCGCAGTATACTGCCGATATGGTTCGTGCGGCATCATAGGGGACTTGCGTGCAGAACAGTGTTTGCTTGGAGCGGTGCTTGGTCGGACAAGCGCACGGCGTTTCCTATTTGGCTGATGATGAAGATGGCGTAGAGAACCAAGAGACAGATACCTTCGATGCGTGAGACATCGTTCCGGGTGCGGGAGAAGACAAAGAAGAGCAGCAAGCCGATGGCGAGAATCACAGATGTCACCGCCACTTCGCTCTGTTCCAGAATAAACGTGCCGTTCGCCAGAGGCAGGAACCCGAAGATCAGTGAGTTTGCAGCTGCAGAACCCATGTAGTCACCAAAGGCGATGTCTTTGTGTTTGCCAAAGATACAGCGCAGTGCAATCACCAGTTCCGGAATATTCGTTCCGATGGAAAGCAGCAGCAACCCCACGAAGGAAACGGGGATGGAGAAGAACCGTGCGAAGTAGACGGATTCCTGTACCAGGATATTGCCGGCGGCGAAAATGAGCAGCGCACCCACGATAATCTTGAAGAGATCGGTGCCTGTGGTGTGTCGTGAGTGCAACAGTTCTCTCTTCGTCCGGCGCAACGTTTCCTTTGCCGTTTTCTCCGCGGATTTCTTCTGAATTCTGTACACCAGCGTCAGGTACAGCAGCACAATGATCACTCCTTCCGTGCGGGAGACATCTCCATCCAATGCCAGCAAGCAGGGGAGCAGCACGACACCCAGGAGGAGCACCATGTTCCCGGGGAGTATGGCCTTTGTGGTCATGATTCCGTTGCCGAGCACAGCCAAAAGCGGAATGATAAACAGGAAGATCACGGTGGACGCCCCCAGCAAGTTTCCGGCGGAAACCTGGGGTATTCCCTGCAGCGTCGCGTTGGATGCAACGGAAAATTCACTCACGGATGTCAGGAGTCCCAGGATCAAAAAAGCGACGGCGAACCCCGGGCGCTTGTAGCGTTTGGCGACTCTGTCCGTGGCATCTATCAGCATGCCCGAGAGGCACCAGATGATGACGGCCGAAAGCGCAAACAGCAGTGTATGGATCGAAATATGCATAGAGTTTGTTTCTTTGTATTATAGCATATTTCATATGATTTGTATACTCACGCATTCGCTTAAAACAGCATTCATTAGCCATATTCTTTGCCTTTACGCCGGTGTGCCGGCTGGGGGATTTTTCTTCTCTTCCTTGGGTTTTTCCTTCTTTACCTCCGTCTTTTCAGGAGATTTCTCCACCGGCTTTTTCGATGCTGCCGCCGCATCCGTTTTATAAAATCCTCCGCCTTTAAAGTGAATGGCGGGAGGGGAGAAGAGTTTTTCCGTGCGCTTGCTCCTGCACTTGGGACACGCAGGATGTTCTTTGCTGCCAAATGGTCTGCTGTGTTCAAACACCGCTTCACATTTTTTACATTGGAAATCGAATGTGGGCATGAGGAAAGAATAGCAGACAGCCCTACTTATTTTTTAAAAAGATTTCCAGCCGCCCAGCGCACACCGGCAAAGATAAGAAGGCCTGCCCCAGTGTAAAGCAGCGCTTCGCCCACGCTTATAGAACCGATGAGAGTGGTATCTGCAACTGCTTTTACGCCTGCGGGAAGATTAATGGGCATTATTAAGCGGCTTTGGGTCGGCGTACTCCTCCGAGTTCATCTGCAACATCAGCACCTACATCTCCAATAGCTTTGAAAGCAATGATGGGAAGCGTGAGAATAGATGAAAGTTTTCCTCGAAAGACATTTCCTACGGCATTCAATGATTCTTTAACATCCAATTTTGTTCGAGGCATGCTGCCCGAATATGGGGCTAAATCGACTCGATTTTCTCTTCCCTGAATTGCTCGTACGGCATCACCTGCAATGCTTTCAAAGACACCCGTGACAAAATGCACTGCTCCTGCAGCAGCGCGCCTCGTGGCATCGATCACATTGTTTTGCTCGGGAGGAAGATCAACGTACGTCTTGCCCTCCTCCCAGAGTCGCTGCGAGTTCCACTCATAGTGAAGAAGGCGCGATTCTTGTTCCGGTGATTGAAAGGAAGAGAAGCGTTTCATTGCAATTTTAAGCATAACCTATTTGACGGACAGGTACAGAAAATCTTTCATTTTTTTAAAGTCCTAAGACCCCTATACTTTCAGCGTGAGAGGAAAACCTACGGTTTTCCTCTCACGAGCTCTCCTTTCCCTTTATGGAGTCGCTTCAGGCAGGCAGAGCCTGCCTTCGCGACGTATTCTCTCCTTCATGTTAGATAAAGCGTACGATCCACAGGCCGTTGAAGATCGTATTTACGATCTTTGGGAGAAGAGCGGCGCGTTTGTTGCGGATAATGCGTCGGAGAAGGAACCCTTCACCATCGTCATGCCGCCGCCGAATGCCACGGGGCAACTGCATCTTGGCCATGCAGTGATGTTGGCGCTCCAGGACATCTTCATCCGCTTCAACCGCATGCGTGGGAAGGAAGTGCTCTGGGTGCCGGGGACAGATCATGCTGCCATCGCCACCGAGAGCGTCGTCATCAAAGAGATTCAAAAGAAGGAAAAAATCCCCGATGTCCGTGCCAAGCTTGGCCGAGAAGAATTGATCCGCCGTATCGCAGATTTTGTGGAGAACAGCCGAGGCATTATTCGCGGTCAAGTGCGCAAAATGGGTGCCAGCTGCGACTGGACGCGCGAACGTTACACCATGGATCCCATGCTCAACCGCTGTGTGAATGAAATGTTCACGAACATGTACCGCGATCAGCTCATCTACCGCGGGCACCGCATCGTGAACTGGGATCCCAAGCTGCAGACGACGGTCTCCGATGATGAGATTGAATGGAAAGAGGAGACGGTGCCGTTCTACACGTTCCAATATGGTCCGTTTCAGATCAGCACATCGCGTCCCGAGACAAAATTCGGCGACAAGTACGTCGTCATGCACCCGGATGACGCTCGGTACAAGAAATACAAGCAGGGCGACACGTTCGAATGCGAGTGGATCAATGGAAAAGTGAAAGCCACCATCATCAAAGACAAAGCCGTGGATCCGGCATTCGGCACGGGCGTCATGACCATTACACCATGGCACGATGCCGCAGACTTCGAGATCGCCGAACGGCATGATTTGGAGAAGCAGCAGATCATTGGATATGACGGCAAGATGCTGCCGATTGCAGGCGAGTTTGAAGGACTCAAAATCGACGATGCTCGCGCGAAAGTGATCGAAAAATTGCAGCGCAAAGGACTGGTCGTGAAGGTGGATGACACGTACGTGCACCGCGTTGCCATCAGTTACCGGGGCAAGGGCGTCATCGAACCGCAGATCAAAGAGCAGTGGTTCATAGACGTGAACAAACGCGTGGTGAGCTGGAAGCGAAAGAAGCTGAGCCTCAAAGAAATTCTCCAGGAAGTGATCAAGCAGAAACAGATAGAGATCATTCCGGAGCGTTTCGAGAAGACGTACTTCCACTGGATCGATAACCTGCGTGACTGGTGTATTTCGCGCCAGATTTGGTGGGGACACCGCATCCCTGTGTGGTACCGAAATGATCAGGGGTCAAAGGACACGCACGTGGGAGTGCAGCCGCCGGAGGGTAAAGGTTGGGAGCAGGACGCAGATACGCTCGATACTTGGTTTTCGTCGGCACTCTGGACATGGTCCACACTCGTGGATCCCGCGCTCGCAACGGATTACTCGCTTTCACTCCAAGATATTTTGAAGAAGAGTCCTGATTTCCAGAAATTTCATCCCACGCAGGTCATGGAGACGGGGTACGACATCCTCTTCTTCTGGGTTGCCCGCATGATCCTTATGACATCGTACGCAACGGGCGATATTCCGTTCGAAAAAGTCTACCTCCACGGCATGATCCGCACGCGCGATGGAAAGAAAATGAGCAAATCGGACCCCGAAACCATGATCGATCCGCTCGACATCATCCCCAAGTACGGTGCGGACGCACTGCGCCTCAGCATGATTGTCGGCCAGAGCCCCGGCAATGATTCACGGCTCTACGAAGAGAAAATCGCAGGGTACCGAAACTTCGTGAACAAGCTCTGGAATGCGTCCCGTTTCGTGCTGATGCAGTGCGAGCAGTCAGGTGTGAATCCCGTAGACGTCAAGCATAGCGAGATAATTTCTCTTGCCGATAAAGCTCTCGCTCAGGAAACAGCGATCCTTTTGGAGGCAGTAACTGGTGGTATCGAAAAGTATCTTTTAAGTCATGTTGGGGAGATGCTTTACGCTTTCACATGGGATTTTTTCTGCGATTGGTATCTGGAATACAGCAAGGGCGAGCCAAACCCACAATTATTGGTCCAGACAATGCGTCTGCTTCTTATAATTCTTCATCCATACTGCCCATTTGTGACTGAAGAACTCTGGACACACTTCAAGCCGAAGGACGCTGGCATGCTTATTAAAGAGAAGTGGCCGAAACCAATGAATAAAATATTCGCTAGTGAGGCTGCGCAAATGCAAAGTGTTAACGAAGCCATCCAGGCAATTCGTAAGCTCAGTGCTGATCAAACAATCGAGCCCGGAAAAAAATTACATGTCACTCTTTCTTCTAAAAAAAATGCGAAACTATTCGAGAGTCAACGTGAACACATCGAACGGATGGGAAAATTGGAAAAACTCGATATTACGGACAAGAAAGTGAAGCCCGCTAATGCAGTAAGTGCACTTTTGCCGGATGCAGAAGTATATTTGTCTCTGGAAGGGCTCATCGACATCGCAAAAGAACACGAACGGCTTACAAAAGAGAAAGAGCAAGCGGAGGCGTTCCTTAAAGGCATCGAGGCGAAATTAAATAACAAACAATTTATGGACAGGGCGAAACCCGAAATCATTGCAATGGAACAAGAGAAGCGCGAAAATGCGAAGCAGAAGATAGAAAAGATTACGGAGCGACTTTCTTCCCTTCCACAGTCATGAAGCTAGATTCTGATCCTGTATGGTTGAAAGAATCGTCTGCGATGCCGCTCACGCCTTTTGTTGGTCAGGGAAATCGTGATTTCAATCCTCCTCTTCATGCTGGATGTGAAACCGGAGAAGATGAACGAAAGCCACGCACTACTGCGAGAGAAGTTTTACAGGCACTCCTTACGCCAGGGACAAAGGGATCTGCGGTTTCGTCTGACTAGAGACCGCCATGGCGGCTCCTCGGGTGATTTTGTTGCGTCCGAACCGCTCATGGAGCGTATCCAGCGTCTGCTGAATTTTTTCATTGCGGTCGATGGCACGGGTTTCTTCGAATAAAGAATATTGCGGCGCACCACGCGGCGTGAGATGAAAAAGTCCCAAGCCCACTTGGGAGTATTGCTTCTGCTTTTCATAGAGGGAGCTGAAAAGATTTTTCACATATGGACGCAGTTGTTCTTCCGTATTCATGGGCTGCGGAAGCTTACGGTTTGCTCCTTCGTGTCCGTAATCCCACCCGCGCAGCCACAGCGTCACTCCGCTGCACGCCAAATCATCCCGCCGCATCTTTAAGACGATGTATTCCAGGTGTCGCAGCGTATGCGCCCATAAGAATGATCGATCTGCAGTGCGGAAAAAACTGCGGGCGCGAGAAACGGACTTTGGCGGATCCTCTTCTGTTGTCACCGGCGACACGATTGTACCGTTTAATTCCAATTGCAGCTCATGTCCGCCTTTCCCGAAGAGTCGGATCACTTCTTCTTGGTCTGCCACGGCGAAATCCCAGGCGGTTTTCCACCCTTTCAGTTGTGCATGGATATCACGACGGCGTCCAATGCCGGGAATCGCAGCCGCAGGCCTGTCTTTCAGCATGCAGGATGCCTCTTCGTGGGTGTGGAGCACGGTCACGCCTGCAGGTTTTTTGTATTCTCCCGCCATCTTCGCAAGCAATTTCGTCTGTCCCACGCCCACGGAAACGCTCAGAGCAGTATGCCGCAGAATTTTCTTCTGCAGAGCCGTTGCCCACGCATGAAGATCCTGTGGTTCTCCACCGACCACGCTCGTAATGTCCAAAAACCATTCATCCACAGACATTTGTTCCAATGTCGGCCCTTCGTGGCTCAAAATTTCTTCTATCTCATGCGAGGCAATGGCTGTTTCGCGGAAATCCGAAGGAATTTGCAGTGCGTTGGGCACCAATTTCAAGGCATCTTTCAGTGTCATCCCTGTTTTCACGCCAAATGCCTTGGCCTCATAGGTCGCTGCAATCACACAAGAACCACCCATCCCCAGAGCAAGAAGAGGTTTTCCCCGCAAGCGAGGATCTTTTCGAATCAAGACAGACGCGAAGAAAGAGTCGGCGTCGATGTGGGCAAACATAAAATTTATCGTGTAGAGATCGACCGCTGGTCGATCTCTTGTAAATAAACCCAGGGTTGATCGTATGATTCACCCGATTCGAATCGGCGTGGATTTTCCACAATGTATTGTTCAATCGCGTTATATGCGTATTTGTCTCGAATAATGTGGTCGTGATAATTCCGTTGCCATGCGAAATCGGTGTACCCCATTGCCGAGATGTGTTTGGTGCAGGCTCCTTTGAATTGCGCGATGATGGATCCCAATTCGCCCGCACGTCGTCGTGCCAAGGGAATGCAGGAGGCAACTGCGCCGGAAATCGACTGCTGGATCGACCGTGGAGAGATCGACCAGCGGTCGATCTCTACGGCGTCGATATACATAATTCCATGGATGTGATTGGGCATGATGACCGATAATCCCAATTGGATATCCGGTCGAAGAATGGCATTTCGTTCCCATTCTTCCCGGATGACACATCCCACATCGGATAATCCCATGATCCCATTTCGAATTTCGCCAAACCATGGCATGCGATCCTTGGTGCATATGGTCACAAAATAACACGTCGATGCCGCGTAATCCGTTTCTCTTTTCCGATGCGATGCAACGCGATAACGATTGCGGAAAAGCGCACGATTCATACTTCTAATATTTTCGGATCACGCCCCGGACAACGCCCGCCACCTGCAATTCTTCTCGCGGAAGCATTTTCGGATATGCCTTGTTTTCTGCCTGGAAGAAATACTGTCCGTTCTCGCGTTTGAGCGTCTTTAACGTGAACTCGCCGTCCAGCACGCCCACAACAATCTCTTCCAAACGCGGTACTGCACCTCGTTCCACAAGGACAAGGTCGCCTTCATGGATGCCGGCGTCGATCATGCTGTCTCCCTTCACGCGCAGCAGGAATGTAGAAGCCTTATCGCGGATCAGATACTGGTCCAAGCTGATGGTTTCTTCTGCCTGCTCTTCCACCGGTGCTGCAAATCCTGCGGAAATCGGTCCGAAGAGCGGAAGCGTGAGGGGGGCGGATTCGTGAATGACTTTGCGTTCCAAAATCTTGATACGACCTTTCGGATCTTTCTCGATCTGCTTTTCCCGTGCCAGCACATTTACCACTTTCGCCACGGCGTTCTTGCTGCGCACGCCGAATGCCAATGCCAAGTCGGCAAGCGAAGGACTGTAGCCGCGTTTCTGTTGGAACTCGCGGATGTGCTTCAAGACCGTTTGCTGGTGTGTGGTGAGCGTCATAGAAGGGGGGAGGGCAGACGTCCACCATGATAGGTGGACAAATGTCCACTGTCAAGAATCTTCTTGGGATAGGCTTCTAATCCCTCCAAAATGTGATGCTCTGCATTACGCCGGTATTTGCTTCCATACCGGTCGCATCAGCAAAAACAGAAGTCCCAGCACGGCGCTTCCAATCAAACCGACGATCAGCATGGTCTCCGGGAGGCTGGACGTATCCATCATTGCGCCGATGAAAGGAGAGGAGATGGCGAAGATGATGCGTCCGAGGAAGGAACGCATGGAGAGCGTGGTGGCGCGCACGTCGGATGTCGTCATCCTATTGATGAGGTCGCTGGTGAGTGGTGTGAGCAAGCTCCATGCGATACGAACAACGAAAAAGAAAGCGAGTCCATACAGGGTTGTCACAAATCCAAGGGCAAGGTAACTCACGGCTACCGCTCCTGCGATAAGGAGCATCAACAATCGATCATCCATCCACCGTGCCAGAAAAGGTGTGCATTTAGAAGCGATGGCTCCTGCAAAGACAATGACTCCATGCACGACCCCAAACCATACGAGTGGCACTTCCACCATCAATTCAAACGGTTGTGTCAGCCAAAAGAGCGTCAAAGACATAGTGGAGACAATGGCCCACAGGAGAATGATGCTGCGAAGCGGTGCACTGCGAATAAGCGTGTGCGTGCAGACGTTCCATATTTTTTTCAGGTGCTGCGTTTCTTGGATCCGGTGTCTCTTGGGTTCCTGGAACGTGAGGGCGATCAGAAAGCCCAGTGCAAGAAAGGGGAGTGTTACAACGAACGTCATCCGCAGGCTTACCAGTGCAATGAGGCCGCCAAGAACGCTGATAATCCCTTCGGATGCAAAATGAAGGAAGGATTGATGGCTGGCAACGCTGCGGTATCTGTCCTCTTCTTTTAATTCGAGCAGGCTATCGTACGCAAGCGCGTCCGTCGTGCCGGAAAGGAAGCTTGCCCCCACAGCAATGAGCAATTCTGCGACAATAAAGCCTCCGAAGGTGCCGCTGAGTGCGTAGACCAAGTATCCCAGGAACCAAAAGAGCGTGGCAATGATGAGCGTCGGCTTGCGTCCGAAATGATCCGAAAAATAGCCCGATGGAATTTCCAACACAACGACACCGATGGAATAGACCGCTTGCGTCAGGAATATTTGGGCCAGCGACAAGTCATTTTCCTGGTAGAAGAGCACGAAAATCGGCAATGCGAAGAATGCGCCGCCATTTGTGATGGAGAGTGCGTAGAGTTTTTTGATATTACCCCGGAGATTGCGTTGATATTCATCCACAGAGGAAGTGTACTGAAGATGAATGACCAATGACACAACGACCAATGACCAAAAAAAGCACCATGCATAAAATTCCAGATAGAAAATTGGTCATTGGTCTATGGTCATTGGTCATTTACGCGGTCTCTATCACATCCAAGTCTTTCTGCGACGACAGTTCCAAGTACGTCAGCGTCCAGACGGTCTGCTTGAAGGCGTGCAAGTATGCGAAGAAGTAACTGGCGATGAAAATGAGGATCACGCCGACGATTCCTGCGATGGTGTAGCTGATGCCCGTGCTCAAAAAGAGCGTCAGGAGCAATCCGATGCCGATGACGATGCCCGGAATGAGCAGAACCATGAGTGTATTGATGAGGATCCTGAGCGAAATGACCAGGAGCAGGATGATCAAGAAAACAACATGCCCCAAGTGGCTCACGATCAGCTTGAAACTGCGTCCAATGGCGGTGAAGATGCCCTGCTTTCGTATCACGACGCCTTCCTCTGCAAAGCTGAACAAAAACTTGAGGGTGTTCGCGACGAGAAAGAGCCCGATGGCAAAGTAGATGCTGGGAAGCTTGAGCGCCGGGTCGATGTACCGAAGAATCAGCGAGCTCGCCGTGATGAGCGTGGAAAGGCCGCTGAGCATCAAAAATTCATGAATGGCGAAGATCGGCAGGAAATTATAGAGCGCGAGCACCAAGCCGCCGCGCATGTCTTCTTTTCTGTGCGATTTTGCAGCCAATCCGATGATGGCACCCAGGCAGAGGTGCGGCATGAAGAGTTCGATGACAACCAGTGCGATAAAGAACGTAATGATCGCGAGGAATGCCCAGAACGGCATGCTGTGGTAGATGTAAATTTCGATGTCGAAGAATCCCACTTCGCCGCCTCTGCCGAAGTATTCGTACGCAAAATAGATCTGATACACCAGCAGTTTCAGGTTCAAGAGTGTTTCGAAAAAAGAGGATGTAAACGACCACCGGCGGATGGTCACTTCTCGCGTCGTGATAGCCCAGGCTTCCGCGATGATTTCACGTGGAGTCATTGGGGGGTACTGTACTGGAAAGAGGGCGGGAGATGAATACGGGAAATAGCCGTGGAATGACCAAAACACAATGAACAATGACCAAGTTTGTTCAGGCTTTCGATTTTGGTCATTGGTCTATGGTCATTATTTAAGCAGATCTTGAAGAGGGGTAAATCCATACTGCTGCCCAACAATGATCGTGATGTCTGCAATGTTTTCCGAGGGCAGATCGGTCGGAAGTGTGCCCAGAGGAATATCCAGCAACTCGCTGAAGAAGGTTGCTGCGTTCTTTTGAGCATCGGAGGCGGGAGCAATGTACGTCTCCTCAATCTTTTCGATGCCTGCGTTCTTGATCTCGTCCACAGAGAAGCCGTAACGGAACAATTCTCCGCCCAGTTTGCCGGCAAGGCCGCTCTTGGCTCCTGCATTCAGCACATTGATGCGTGGTTTGCTGATGTGGATGGCACGGTTCCTGAACAGAAGATCGGACAGTGTGTGGATTTGCTTCCACGTCACGGGATATTCAGGAATCGAAATCGGCAGCAGCACAGAAGCGCCTTCGAAAAGATCCCTGGGCGGCGTGTAGAGGAAACCTCCGGGTTCCGCCAAGGTTCCATACAGACCGTTGCGGTCGCTCAGCTGCATGCTGATGATCCTGTTTCGGTCGATGTCCGCACCCAATTTCGCCGCTCCCACCATTTCTCGCACGCTCATAGTCGTCTCCAAGTGTGCACTCACGATTTTGTAGAGCGACATGATGCGGCCGGGATTCCTTAAGACTCCCTCACTTTTCACTTTTTCACCGAGGACGGACAAAATCTGCTGCTGGCGTGCGGAACGATCGAAATCACTGGAGGTGTGTCTGCTGCGTGCATACTTCAGAGCTGTTTCGCCATCCAGATGTTGCAATCCTGTGCGGATCTCGAACGTTTCGTACGTGTAGTTCGGCCCCGGATACTCCGTATCGACGATGTCATACGGAACTTCCAAATCCACTCCGCCGATGGCATCCACGGCCTCCACAAAGCCGATGAAATCCACTTTCACGACGTGGTGCAGCGGCAGATCCAGCGCAAGACTCAGTTCTTTTGCCAGTTCCCGCATGGCTTCCAGCGACGCTTCTTTCTCCTCCATGTCCTTCTCAAACTTCAGGTACGATTTGTAGTCACGATACAAGCTGTTCACGCGGCCTGCACCCATGTTTTCCGTGTGGAGCAGGTACAAATCGCGCGGCAGGGACAGAAGCACTGCGCTCTTCGTGCGCGTCGCGTCTATGCTCATGATCATGATGGTGTCCGTCAGATCTTTGCCATCGTGCGTTTCATCGCCTTGGCCGAGCAGCAAGAAATTCGTGAGTCCGTCCTCGTCCGTTGGCAGATCCGCTCCCGCCACACCCAGTACGCCGGGCACGCTCACGACCCGCAGAGCGATCAATGCTTTGGCAATGCCTGCAAAAAGCAGGAAGATGAAGAAGACAGCCAGCAAAATCAACATGATCCGCTGCAGCAAGGCCACGCGTTTTTGATCATCCTGTCTTTTTTTCCATGCTGTGTACCACCCGAACACGGGTCTGCCAAATGTCAGAACTGCAAGCAGAATGGGTTGCCACTTTATGGCTCTTCGAGGAGCCTCCTCGCGTATGCGACGAGTTGTAAAAGACATCGCGGGCAGTCTAAAGGAAGAGGTTCCCCGAAGGAAGATTAAACCTTGTGAAAAAGAGAACTGCCCAGAGCCAGCAGGGCAAGAATCAATGGTTGATGGATCATGTAGATCCAGAGTGCATGGCGTCCCGGCCACGAGAAGATGCGTGGCAGACGATCAAAAGGAACCGTGGCACGCCAGGAAAGATTCTTGATGTAGAGGACATTGCCGAAGCTCACGCCAATCAAGATCACGCCGAACCACGGGACGAGTGGAAAATAATCGAGGGATGTGAAAGAAGCAGGATACATTCCCAAAGGAATCAACAGCGAAGTTTCCGGATGAATGGATTGCATCCATTGTCCGGCGAACATCAAAAGCAATCCGGGCACGAAGGCAAATGATTTAAATCGTGCGAAGAGTGGCAGCAGGAGCGTTGCGATGCCAATCAAATGGAGAATTCCAAAGCGAATGTACGTCGTGGGATCCAGTACATATGTAACGATCGTGATCAACATCGCGCACGCCAGGATCACGGCTCCGCGTCGCGCATATTTTTTATATTGCGGAGTTCGTTCCCAGGAAATTGCAAAGCTGATGCCAACGAGAATCAGAAAAATGATTGCAACGGATCGTGCAAGCATCCACCATCCTCCGGAAAACACATTCAAATCAACTCCATGAAAGAACGCGAGATCGAATGCGGAGTGATACACAATCATTCCAAGTATTGCCATTGTTCGCAGCAGATCAATTTCCGGGTAACGATGGGATGCGACCATGTGCCTATTGTAGGGGCACGGCGCGCCGTGCCCCTACAAGAAATAATTGGAATGGAGGCATGGCGCATCATTTGAATGTACAAAAAATCCCCCTTTCGGGGGATCTTCTTATTGCTTTGGAAGGGCAATTGTCCTTATGCAGCGTTGCGCTGTGCCATGAAGCACTCTTTGCAGAGCACGGGCTTGCCTCCCTCCTCGACTGGGCGAGGCTTGAAGGGGACCTGGCACTGAGCACCACATTTTGCACATGTGGCATCGTGCATTTCTCGTGTCGCGAAGCGTTCCTGCTTGCGAGCAGAACGGCAATCCTTGCAACGCTGGGGAGCGCTGAGGTTCTTGCTGGCGTAGAATTCCTGTTCACCATCGGTGAACGCGAACGTAGCGCCGCAATCGCGACATGTAAGCTGTTGATCAGCCATACGGTATGAAAGAAGGATATAAAGTTCGCCTGTTTCCTTCTTCCATTTCTGTCGGGGACTGACTCATGGAGAGTAGCTGACCGTAGACTTGTTTGAAGGACATTGCTGCACACATTGTACAGTGTTCTTGTCGTGGGTCAATCCTTAATTTTAACCTTACTTTTTTGATTTGAAGATATGCAGAAGGAAAGCTGTTTCAATCGTTACGGGTTTCGGGTTATTAGGTTTCGGGTTGAACTCGAAACTCGAAACCCGCAAACCCGAAACTAAAAAAGCCGCCCACTCGGAACGGCTTTTTGAATCCAAAAGAAGATTATTTCAGCGTCACCTTTGCGCCTGCTGCTTCCAATTTCTTTTTCATTTCTTCTGCTTCTGCTTTTGTAACTCCTTCTTTGATCACTTTCGGAGCCGAGTCCACGGCTGCTTTGGCATCGCCCAGTGCAAGGCCGGTGATCTCGCGGACCACTTTGATGACGGCGATTTTCTGTGCGCCGCTCTCGGTCAGCTCCACGTTGAAGCTGGTCTTTTCGGAGTCGGCACCTGCACCTGCATCACCGCCTGCGGCGGGAGCGGCTGCCACTGCCACAGGGGCGGCGGCGGAAATGCCGTATTCTTGTTCCATGTATTTCACCACGTTGTTCAGCTCAATGACATTGAGCTTCTCCAGCGCCGTGATCACTGCCTTTTCATTGGCAGAAAGTTCGACTTTGGTTGCTGCGTCGGACATAAAATAGGGGGTAGGGAGTAGGGGGTAGGAGTTTGATTACGCAGAAGGTTTTTTCTTCGCGACTTCGGACAGTGCGCGTGCAAAACCCGTAAGAGGGGAGTTGCAGATACTTGCGAAGGAGCGGAGTGGGGACTGGAGCATGCCGGCAAAGATCGCGAGCAGCACCTGGCGGCTCGGCATCTTGGCGAGTTCTTTTGCTTGCGTTTGCGAGAGCAGTTTTCCTTCAAAGATTCCTCCCAGGAAAGCCACCTGCGGGAACTCTTTGCTGAATTTGAAAGCGATCTGTGCGCCTGCCAACGGATCTTCAAAACTGAAGATGCAGGCGACTGCGTTCTTCATCATGCTGTCTTCCGGCTCGGGCAATCCCTTCTCTTTCGCGGCGATGCACATGAGGGTTTTCTTCGCGACTTTCATCTCTGCACCACCTTTCCGGAGCTTCTTGCGCAGATCCGACACTTGGGCGACCGTGAGGCCGATATAGTTTGCGAAGAGGACCGACGATGCGGTGCCGAACTTGTCTTTGAGTTCAGCGAGCTGGACTTCTTTTTGAGCACGTGTGAGAGCCATACGGAACGGGTAAGTGTAGGAAGATTACGAACAAACAGAATGCAATCGCTCGAGGGATGCATTTTAATGCGTCTATACGCAAAGCCTCCCTGGAGCTTGTCCGGGAGACCAGCGAGGAACACGGCACGATTCACCAAGCCGGGGCCGAGTGGGCGATGCTGTATTCCTCGGAGGGGCTTATTTCGGCCTGCGGCCTTGTGCCCTCGGTCTTCGGACGTGCCCGGATTGTAGAGGTTCCTGCGGCTATGTCAAGGATCGGGTACCTAGAAAGTCGGGAAAAAGGTCGAAAATGCTTTGGGAAGGAGTAACATGGGGGGTTTTTCTCCTCCTCCCCGCCCCGCTTCGCGGGGCACTCCTCCTCCGGTGGAGGAGGGGACGGGGGGTGGAGGAGAAAAAACAAAACAGCAAACAAACAATTCAGATCCCGTTTCTGAGGTGTATACTTCTCCTCTCATGTCCCAAGTGTTTTTGAACACGCTGGCTCCGGTCTTGAAGAAGATAGAAGATACGCATGTCCCCGTGCGGCGCGAAAAAATCATCGCTGCGTATGAAGCTGCGAAGCAATTTTATGAAGGTCAAATGCACTGGAGCGGGCTCACACTGCTCGAACACTGTTTGGAAGTCTTGGACGCACTGCTTCCGTTTGAACCGGATGAAGACACCATTGTTGCCTGCTTGCTGCACCACACGCTGAAAACGCGTGCCATCTCACTCCCCGAATTGGAGGAACGCTTCGGTGCGAATGTCCGCATGCTCATCAGCGGAGTGCATTTGCTCTCCCATGTGACGATGGAAAACCGCCGCAACTCCATCGAAGATCTCCGCTTGATGCTCTTAAGCGTCTCCGATGATGCACGCATCGTTCTCGTTATTCTTTGTGATCGGTGTGCGGTGCTGAAGCATATTCAAGATTTGCCATTGGATGAACGCAGGCGTATTGCACAAGATATTTTGAACCTCTTCGCTCCCGTCGCAGCTCGCTTGGGTATCCACTCCTTAAAGCAGCGTCTGGAGCGCGATGCATTCCCCATCGTCTACCCGGCGGATGCCGAGCGCATAGCAGAACAATTGGAACAATTTCACGCACGCCACGGACGCTTTTTGGACATGGCGGCGAAAGAACTCGAGCAGGCTCTTGCCGAACAGAAGATCAAAGCGAGTGTGAAGGGTCGCGAAAAACATCCGTACAGCATCTTCATGAAGATGAAGGCGAAGAGCCTTACGCACATCGACCGCATCCACGATCTCTTTGCGCTTCGTGTCGTCGTTTCCTCCGTGGATGAGTGTTACCAAACACTCGGCGTGCTGCACCGCATGGGACGTCCCGTCACCAACCGCTTTAAAGATTTCATCGCGTTCCCCAAGCCGAACGGCTACCAAAGTCTGCACACCACGCTGGTGCGATTGCCGGGTGTTCCGGAATCACTATTTACAGAAGTACAGGTGCGTACGGAATCCATGGATCGCGAGGCCGAGTTCGGTATTGCCGCACACTGGAGCTACAAAGAAGGAGGTTCTGCGGAACAAGCTGCAAACCGCGTGCAACTTCATAACGTGCTTGCTGCGCAGCATTCCGTGGAAGGGGAGGAGAGCACTTCCTCCGTGCTGGCAGACCACATCTTTGTGCTGACACCGAAAGGCGACATCGTGGAACTCCCGGAAGGTGCAACACCGCTGGACTTCGCCTTCCAAATCCACACCGATCTCGGCTTGGCGTTCAAAGCTGCGCGTGTGAATGGCAGCATCGTCTCGCTGGATCATGAACTGGAAAACGGCGATGTCGTGGAAATCATGCGGCACCGCACGCCGAAGCCTTCTCCGGAATGGATGCAGCTTGTGAAGATGGCCTCATCGCGCACACGTCTGAAGCGCTACCTCTACTCCCTGCACCGCGATACCTACATGGCGCGCGGCCGTGACCTCATCAATGCGGAATTAAAAAAGCGTCGTCTGTCTCCGCTGGATGCAGACTACTCACTGTTGCGCGTGGTAGATGGAAAGATCCTCACGTTTGCCGACCGCGAAGATGTGCTGATGAAGATAGGCCAAGGTTCCGAAAAAGCAGCGTCTCTGCTTCCACGTTTGCTTCTCGTAAAAAGCCAGACAGTCATCGCGCCGGAGAAAAAGCGTGTGCGCCTCCAGCGTAAAGATTCCATTGTAGAGATGCCGGGTGGCGTGCAAATGCCCATGCGTTTCGCAGGGTGCTGCAAACCGCAGGCTGCCGAGCATAAACCCATCGTCGGGTACATCACGCGTTCAGGCGTCACAATCCACTTGGTCGCTTGCCGCTTTATGAAAAACGCGAATGCAGATCGATCGGTTTCGGTGAAGTGGAGAGTGGAATAAATAAAGACACGAAAGACACGAGGTAAACGAAGGACACGAAAGACCAGATTCTCATCCTTTAAATTAGCTTATAAGGACTTATATATTTATCTTGACAAGAATTTAATTCCTAGTATGATCGAATCAAATGGGAATTGATGGTACCAACGCCGGCAAGGGGTCTGAAAAAGAGAAGCCCTCTACCGATCCTGTGGAAGCAAGTATTGATCAGCTCGAAGCAGCAATCGATCAAATGGATGATAGTGATACCCAGAAGCACATCTTGAAGCAAAGACTTTATCGTATGAAGACTCAAAAATTGTTACAAGATACGAATAGAGAGTATGAAAGGCAACATAAGGAAGCTCTGCGGATGTTGGGTTTTGGAAAATAATGAGAGATGTGGCTTACGCTGCCAACAATATCTCGATCGTCTGCTCCACTTCTTTCTGCCAACGGAGCCTTTCATAGAGATCAGATCCTTTCTGTAGCTGTGTATCGATCTCTTTTCTCTTTTCCGGCGGCAGGCTGCGCACGAATTCCTCAATCACTTTTTTCATATCGTCTTCCGTAAGGCGCTGGCCTTTTTCCTCCACGACTTTCTCCAGTCCCAAGCGCAAGGTGATGCGCTTCTTCGCTTGCTCCTTCATCTCGTTCCGGAGCTCCACAGGATCCTTCTTACTCTGCGCAAACCAGTCTGCAGCGCTCATGTTCTGCTCGCGGAGCTGGCGCTCGAACTGCTCCATGACGGCATGCTCTTCCTCATCCACCAGTTCCGGAGCCAGTTCCACCACCGTGTGCTCACGGATCTGCTCCAAGAGCGCCTGCTCCCTGCGCGACCGTTCGATGTTGTTCTCTTCCGCGCGCATGCGATCTTCAATTTGTTTGCGGAGTTCTGCGACGGATTCCACATTGAAATTTTTCTTCGCAAACGCATCATCCATCTTCGGAGAATTCACTTCTTCCACTCCGACAACGGATGCATGGAAGGTCACCGGCGTTCCGGCGAGTTTCTCTGCGTGGTATTTCTCCGGAAACTTGAGAGCGAATGATTTCTTTTCATCTTTTTTCAATCCCAGGAGCGCATCTTCGAAGCCGGGGATCAATGTTTTGCTACCAAGCACAATACCGTACGATTGGCTTCTGGTTCCCTCAATCTCTTTGCCTTGGTCATCTGTTCCGTGGAAATCCACTTTGATGCGATCACCCTCTTTGGATGCACGCTCCACCGGTGTGTACGTGCGGTGCTGCTCCAAGAAATAATTTTCCATCCGCTCCACATCCTTCCCATCCACTTTCGGTTCTTTCTTTTCCACTTTGATCTTCTCCAAGCCCTTCACTTTCACGGTCGGTTTCTCCACGAAGGTCACCGTGAGCGTAAGAGGATCTTTCTTCTGGAGCTCCACTTTCGGATGAATGATCGGCTTGATGTCGTGCTCCTTTAAAAGAGAAGAAAATGTTTCCGGCAGCAGTTGGCGGATGGTTTCTTCCAAGAGTTCATTGGGATCGATCTTCTCCCGCAGCATGTCACCGGGTGCTTTGCCGGGGCGAAACCCCGGAAGTTTGACGCTGGCAGCCAGGTGTTCCAGAGCCTTTTCCTCCGATGCGCGGACGCGCTCAGGTTCAAAAGTCACGGTGCAGCGCACACGCGCATCCGGCAGCCGTTCGATGGGGGAGGGGGATTTCGACATGGAACGCGATGGTACCTGTGTGAAGATGATCTGAAGAGGCAGCCGCAGAGCGGCCATTCTTGGCCGCGGTTGATGATGATCTATGCAACCGCGCCCACGAATGGGCGCTCTGTATTATGGAATCAATCCTTCTTCTTCCAATAGACCAATAACGGAGTTGCAATGAAGAACGAAGAATATGTTCCGATGACGGTTCCGAAGATCAACGTGAGGATGAACCAACGGATGGATTCCGAACCCAGAAAGAAGAGTGCGAACAACATGATGAGTGCGCCCAAACCCGTGTTCAGCGTTCTCGTCATCGTCTGTTTCAAGCTTTTCTCCGCGAGATCTGCAAAGGAGAGGTGGCGCTCTTCGCCCAGACCCAAGTTGTCGCGGATGCGATCAAAAATAACGATCGTGTCGTTCACGGAGTACCCCATGATGGAGAGCAGTGCCGTGACGAAGAGTGTATCCACTTGGAAGGTCGTCACGTGGCTGAGCACCGTGAAAATACCTACAGTGATGACGATATCGTGGAGCAATGCAACCACGGCAATGACGCCGAAGCGGATGGGAGAGAGCTTCCTCGGCACTTTGCGGAACGCCACTGCGACGTACAGAATGATGGCGATGGCGGCGATGATAAGCGCATACAAAGCTCTGTTCTTCAGAGATGCACCAACGGTCGGTCCGATCGTGGTGAACTGCAGTTCCTTCACTTCGCCAAGAGTCTTTTGAACGTGTGCGGCCAACGCCAAGTGTTCTTCGTTTGTCAGGGATTCCGTGCGTACGAAGTACGAATCCGTTTTCGTTTTGGAGACCGTTGCGGATTCCAGGGAAACATTCTCGTTCTCAAAGGAATCCAATGCGGCTATGAGAGCGTCTCGGTCTTTTCCTTCCGGCAAGCTGAATTCCATCAATGTTCCGCCTGTGAACTCAATGCCCAGCCGCAGTCCCGGTGTTATAAGCATGACAACGCTCGCAGCCATAAGGAGGAGCGAGACGGGCAGGAAGATGCGGGCGAGGCGAAGAAAAGACATGGAATGATTGGTAATCGTTTACGTGAGGGAGAGCCTAGCAGTTCGGCAGCATGGGTGGAAGGTGGGAAATCTGTAGAGATTTCCGTTTACTCGCAATTTCTGCCTTATCAGGGTTTCCACTTTCTTGTGGCGCACAAGAAAGTGGAGCAAAGAAAACATGCCGCTCTGAAAAATTTCCTGCGCAACAATGGCTCGCTCCGCTAAAAACGCGAACTCGTCGCTCGTCCCGCATGCGCGGGACTCGCTCCTCAAACAGCGCGTTTTTTACGCTCCGCTCCGCCAAGTTGCGCGACGGAAATTTTTCAAGGCGGCGATCCGCATTGCACTGGCGCGCGAACGCTTCCCTATTTTGTCCACCGGAGCATCATGACGTTGCCGCGCTGCTCCAGAGACCAAAGGAATGATCCGCCGGAGGGGAGGATGGCAGTCAGAAGAGGGGAATCTTGGAAGTGAGGGCGAAGAGTAGTTGCGTCTGCCTGTCCTCCTGCAAGGATGGAAGCGCCTTGCGAAGGCAGCTTACTGAGAATCGGTGATGTTACTTTCAGGCGTTCCCGTATCCATGTTGTGTCGTTGCTCACGAGAAAATTATTGCCGCGGATGGCTGTCACGAGTCCTTTGCCATTGGTGAGCGTTGTGTCTTGCACATCCCAGCCATTCTCTTTCCCTATTTTCTTCGTGATCTTGGAAGTGTCAGAGAGAAGTCTGTCGGAAGAAAAGCGTGCGTCGAACTCATTGCTCTCGATCATACTTTTCGGGAGGGCTTGCTCCACGCTCGTATGCATGCGAGCAAAGATCCCATTCGGTGCATCGTGCAGTCCTTCGATAAGAAATAGTGCTCCGGACTGCGTTTGGCGCGTTGTGATTTTTGTTTCTCCTTTGAGGAGCGGCAGAACATCAAACGTCCAACTGATATCGTTCCCAAAGTGTTCGCGGACGGATGTTGCTGCAAGAGAGGAAAGGACGTTTGCAGTTGCGGGCGAAAGGCGATCCATCAATAGCGTCCACTGTTGTTCAGCATCGCCGAGAGCCAAGAAGGCATCAGCAGCATCGTCTGCAACCCACGGCGAGAATGTCGCCGATTGTTGCGATGCGTTTTCCCAGAGCAGAACACTGCCGGATGCAGAGGAATGCAGAGCAATGCCGGAAGTGTTTTTGACGAATGCATGCAGAAGTTCATCACCGAGTGTGTCAGAGGAGGGTAAGAGGTCTTTGCGAATGTAGATGCGCTGCGATGCTTGGGGCAATGAGCTCCGTCGAAGCATGGCAAGCGACGAAAGGCGATCAGCACCCCGTCCGATCAGCATGAGCACTTCCGGTGAGGATGCAGTCACGGAAAATTCTCCCACTGTTTTTGCGCCGGAAATTGCCGCAGTCCGTGGTTGGAAGATTGCCCAGCCGTTTTCCAGCAGTGCGACGGATGATCCTCGTGTGAGTGCAGGAACACCCCGAAGTGCCGGAAGAATTTCTGACCAGACTCGTAATTCCACCGGCGTGATCTCCTCAAAGAGTGCACGCGTTGCATCTTTCGGAAGCAGATCAGCGGCCTTGTCTTCAAACGTGCTCTTGGGAAACACGAGGAAGAGGAGTGCGATAATGGATGCCGCAGCAGCCACAAAAGCGACAAAAACGACTGCGAGACGAGAGAGCAGAAAAGAGAGCATATTTTCTCTATTCTAAGCAAAGAACCTGCCCCTGTCTCCTTGAGCAATAAATGTATTCATAAAACATCTCTGCAATTACGCCAGGACACTTTGTTGCGTCTTTTCCAGTGACCGCTTACAATGCCCTGATTTGCTTCAAAACAAAGCAGATCAAAGACAAACAGAAACACGTACAGCTGGAGGTTCGCTTCTAGCACGCTCGGGCCCGAGCACCATCTCGATCATTCACACCAACGAACGAAGACATAAGACTCAAGATGTAAGTCTTATAGCTTGAGTCTTATGTCTCCCCCGTAGAGAGGGTAATAGCCATCCGCTACATCCCAAGTGTGGTTTCCGCCCTCTCTGCTCTGCAATGTCGCGCCATTTTTGAGAGGTTGCGTCTATGGCGCGCTCCCCCTTTACTCCCCAGTGTTTCCCTCCCGCGTATGCGGGACGAGGCAAACCGGTCCGGGGACTTCGTCGGGTTACGAGGAGAAACAAGAAACCCCAGCAAGGCAGAGAATCGAGGACTCCTCTCCTCACGTCATCCTCCACTTCTAAAGCATTGGCTCAGCGGTTGACTCATGTGATTCGCCGCCGATAGCCCGGAGGACAACACAAATACAAAAAGGCCAGCTCGTCTGGTCTTTTTGTTTTATGCGTGGGAAAGAAACCTACGGTTTCTCTCCCACGAGCCCTCTCTTCCCTCAGAAGTATCGCTGCAGGCAGGCAAAGCCTGCCTTCGCGATTTTTTTTTAAATTATTCGTTCGAAATCTTTTCTATAGCTTCTAGGATATGTGCAAATTCGGTCTCGTCATCGATAAATCCTTTTAGGAAATCCCGACTCTCAGAGCGCAAATGCTGTACTGCCGAAACTGCTTCCGGATACCGAAGGAGAGCCTCAATTTGTGTCATTCTTTCCTCTGAATTAGGATCAGATGCTTCTCTTAAGGCTGCAAGAAGCGGATGTATAGGATCAGGATGCCGCTCTCTTATTTTAGCGTAATTATCTTCAAGCTGATTGCTATGATCAATAGCTGCTTCAATTTGGCCAGCGAGTTCTTTTGGGGAAACCATAAGAAGCTAAGATAATCCAAGAACATCCATAAAATCAAGGATTACTGCAATTTCTTCAGCGCTTCCTGTGCTGTTTCCGACTTTGGATTCAGCTGCAGTGCTTTCTCGTACGCTGCTTTTGCCTCGGCCTTTCGATTCGTTTCCGTGGCTGTCTGTCCCAGGAGTTCCTGGAGCGATGCATCACCCGGGAAACGGACGACGGCTTTTAATGCCGCGCCGTAGGCTTCCTCTTTTTTCTCTGCAACCAGCAGCAGAGTGATCAAGTCACGGTGACTCTCTACGGTCGCATCTTCCGCGCCGGCAAGCGCCTGATACTGCTCCAACGCAAGCGGGCCGTTGCCCACTTCGCTTGCTTCCGTGGCAATCCAGCGGCGCACTTCGCGCTCGGGTTTGAAACCGTTTGCCAATGCGTAGGAGAAAAACGTAATGGCATTCTGATGATCATTCAGCGCCGCGTGTGCGCGTGCCAGGAAGTATTGCACTTCTGCTTTTTCCGGGTCGATGCTGTAGGCGCGCTCCAAGGACGCGAGCGATTGATCGTAGCGCTCCGTCACCAGTTCGCAGTAGCCTTGGACGATCCACGCATCGCGGTAGTCATCTTGTTGCGCCAACACTTGGACAAGGAGGGGGAGTGCCAGTTCGCATTCCTGCACTTGTGCCAGTGCGCGCGAGAGCAGCGTGATGAGATGGAGTTCCTGGCTCTCCGGAAACAGTGCAAATTCGTCGTATGCGGCTTTGAGCGTTTGCGCATACGATCGCAGGACGGGATCCCATCCACCCAGCACCTGCAGCAGTTCCGCTTTCGCTTGTTCGTGCGTTCCTTGGATGAGCGAGAGGAGAGCGAGTCCGTAATGTTTCTGCGGCGATTCCACGGCTTGCTCCAGGATCTCCCGCGCTTTTACCAGTTCACCCGTGCGCAAATGCACGATGCTTTCGAGCAGCAACAAATCTTCCGCGCGGGCGCCTTCTTGTTTCAGCAAGTGAATGGTCGCTCGTACGCCGTCGATGTTCCTGCGTTGCAACTGTGCTTGTGCCAATTTACGTAGCGCGCTCAACCCTCCGCCCGCATCCACGGCGGCTTTGTATTCGTTCTCCGCCTCATTCCATTCTCCTTGCAGTGCGAACAGATCACCTTTGCGCAGGTGTAGGAGTGCGACATCTGCAGTATTGGCATCGATCTCAGTTGGCGTAAAGGTATCCGTGATCGCTGGCAGGATCGACACATCCTTCAGCTCTTCCTTCAAGCGCTTGGCTGTTTCCGACAGCTGCCACCAAAGAAGAAAGAGGAGGATGCCTGCAACGCCCACGGCGGCTGCGACGGGAATCCAGATACGTGGAGATATTCTCATGCAGGAGTCATAATAGATGACCCGGAGAAAATGACCAATGACCAGGGACCAATGACCAACACAAAAAAGAAGATGAATTCTATTGCAGAATCATCTTGGTCATTGGGATTCGGTCATTGGTCATTCGCCCAGTGTCGGGCTCAACTCACCATCTTCGTCATGTTTCGTGCCACCGAGCGAGACCTTGGCTGCCGCGTCCGCCATGTGCTTTGGAATCACTGCTTCCACGGCTCCCCATTTTGCATCCATATCCGTTGGCAAGAGAATCGTCACTTGGTCGCCGACTTCGGCACGGTAGAACGTGACGGACGCAAGCAGGACACGGTAGGCCTTTCCTTCCGCCAAGACTTTGTACTGTCCATCTTCCTGGATCAAAAGGCCGAGCGCCGTGCGGCGCTGCGTGGGCGCGATTTGCTTGTAGACGAATTTTCCTTCATCCGTGATCGTCAGTTTCATGCCATCGCCTTCCACAAGTTTGCTCTTACTGGCGTAGTTTGCGGGCACGGGATACGTCTGCCCGGTGGCATCCACCATGTTCTGTCCGTCGAACACGCCCTCCACCACTTTGCCGCTGGCCGCGCCCGTTGCCATGGAACTTGCGCGCACCATGTGGCGCTCGCGTCCGCTGTCGCTGACACCCGTCACATCGCGAAGAAGCGCGTGAGCGGTCTTCAGCGAAGACATCGCGTTATCGATCAATTCCTGTATTTGTACGAGTGCATCGTCTGACATGATGAAGTGGGGATTAGAGTGTCGTTTCCTCCACAGTGAGATGCGTGTTTTTGAGTTTGTTGTGCATCTCTGTGTCTGCGAGGAGTCCGGCTTGGGCACCTATCTGCCCGACGACACCGGAGGAGTTTATTGTACCTGCTCGCAGCGCCATTGGCAAGGGAAAGCCCTCTAGGAGCGCCCACGTGGCAGCGCTGCCGAAGGCGTCTCCGGCGCCTGTCATGTCTCTTACTTCCGTCTTAAGAATAGGGCAGGTATAGATCTTTTTTCCGTCCGATGCCACGGATCCATTCTTGCCATCGGTGATGCAGACGATTGTTGCACCGCATTTGATCAATGTTCGAAGAGCATCATGCGGATCTTTTTCCTGCGTAAACATGATCGCTTCATCCTTATTCAACAGAAGAAGATCGGTGTGCTTCAAAAGTTTTGCGAGCAGGGGATCACTGCAGCCGCGTTTGATCTGCGAGCCACCCGGGTTCCACGTGAGCCCCGGCCTTTCTTTCTGTTCCAGGATCTCCACGACATCATCCAAAATCTGCGTGGTGCTCTCATTGATATGGTTCAAGTAGATCCAATCCGTCTTCGCAGCTGCGCTTTTATCGAACGTGGGATCCTGCAGATGCGCGTTCGTGCCTGCCGAGTAGAGGATGACTCGCTCGCCCGTGGAGACGGAAAGAATCAAAGAAAAGCCGGATGTTTCGCCTTGTACGATCGTAACCGAATCCGTCGACACACCTTCTTTTTGCAAGCGTCCCAGCAGTCGTTCGCCCCACTGGTCGCTCCCGAGCACGCCGGCAAAAGCCGCACTGCATCCCAAGCGGCTGAGTCCGACGGATGTATTGCAGGCACCCCCGCCCGGCGCCTCGATGACTTCCTGAACGCGGATTTTTTCACCGAGAGGCAATACGAACTCCTGTGTGCCATCACGATGCACCAAATCCCGGCCAGTGCGGACGAACAGATCGTACGTCACGCCGCCGATGGACAGTGTTTTCTTCATAAGGGGAGCGAGGAGATCTTCACTTAGGAATGATACCGCTCCTCGATTGCCTTCATGAAGGCCACCGTCATGCGGAGCGTCCGTCTGCGGTGCCATTCAAAGAGAATCAAGAGCAGAGCACCGGCAAGACCTGCCCACACTGCCACGGGAGGCAATCCACTTCCCGGCGTGGAAGGAGCACCCGCATGGTAGGCATTGGAAGCGGGGAGCGAGTCCAGCGTATCAAACGGAATGGGATCCGGTGCCGAGGCATGGAAGCCAAGGCCGAATGCCACGGGCGTGCCGTCGCCCGTCGCGGCGAGGTCGCTTAAGATGTCACCCGTCGTCGCCACCGGCGTTAAGCGGAAGTGGTACGTCACACCGTCGATCAAATCACGCAGCGTGAAGGCGCGCAGTGCGCCGTTTAAAACTCTGCGTTCCGTGAGTGCGTTCTTATCCGCGCCGTACTCCAGCAAGAACGAGGTGAGGGGAGTCTCCTCTGGGAATGTCCATTCCAAGAGCAGCGCGCCCGCTTCTTCCGTAATGGCGAGCTTGGTGCCCAGTACCATGGTCGAGATGATCTCGCTCTTTTCTTCGCTCTCACGTTCTCCTTGCAGCGCCGTCACCGCGAAGTAGTAGCGTGTGCCCGGACGCAGTCCTGCGACGGTGGCCGCCACGGATGCGCGCTCGGTATCCAGTGTGTAGAGGAAGTTTCCTTCCTCTTCACCCACGTAGATGCGGTATGCATCGACTTCGACACCCTTCAAAGGATCCCACGACAGTTCCACTGCGTTGGCACGACCCGATGCTTTCACGTTTGTCACGACCGGGAGTCCGTGCGGCGAGACAGAGAGTGTTGCGCGCAGTTCCGTGTCATTGCCCGCTTTGTCCGTCGCGCGAATGGACGGCTGATAGGCATTCGCTTCCGGTGCCGTGAAGAGGAGCTGATACGTGCCCGGCTCTTTCGCATTTTCCTCGAGTGGCAACGTTTCTCCATCGATGGTGACGTTCACTTCTTTCAAAGCAGGATCGCTCTTCACGAGGAGCAATACTTCCGATCCCTCCTCCGGTTTTTCCGGAGCAAAAGTAATCGAGGAAATGTCCGGGGCTTCGGTATCCAGTGTCAGCGAGAGCGCGCCGGAGTCCTGTCCGTTCTCGGCATCTTGGACGCGGAGCGTGAAGATGCTTGTCACGGATTCCGGAAGCAAGAGGGGAATTTCGAACCCGCCCACTTGGTCCGCTTCGCCTTCCGCCACGTCGAGTCCGTTGATCATCACGCGGAGGAGCGCAGAGGGTTCGGCAACGCCCACGAGCGTCAGCTCACGGTCGGCAACGAAGTCGCCATTCTCGTGCGAGGTGATGACAATGCCGTTGCCACCGGACGTACCGCCCGGGACATCGATGCCAACCGGCACTTCTGCTTGGCCGCTGATGACTGCGGAAGGATTCGTGCGATCTTCCACGCGCAAGATTTGTTTGCCTGCATGCGAGAAGCTGATGAGCAGTCGAAAACTTTTCTCACCGCGATCACGTGCGGTAAAGGTCGTGACGCCGGCTTCATCCCCAATGCCGGGGAGAACTGCATCGGGATCGGTGGGGGAGAAGATGTGCACCGTTCCCGTGTAGTCGCGGACGATGCGTCCCAGCCTATCCACGGCTTGAATGTCGACGCGCTTGGCCACTTCGTTCACTTCCAAACGCGTGGGATCCACGGAGATTTGGAAACGATCGATTTCATCATGAGCATCGCTCTGTGCACGTGCACTCGGAATGAGCTGTGCACCGTAGGTGTGGCCGCCGATACCGTCATCCGCTTCTATCTCCGCGCGGTCTGCCAGCACCGTGGCGCTCAACATATCCATCGCACGAAGCACAATCTGACCGGGTTCGCGGGTCGTCACAACGAACGTCTGCTCGCCCCATTCATCCGTTTCACTCGCCATGGGTTCGATGTCTTCATCGCCGCTGCCAATGAGTTCCACCGGGCGACCCGGAAGCACATTGCCGTAGCTATCGGTAAGACTCACCGTCACTTCCGCTTCGTCGTGGCCGTCCGCAACGATCGCATCGTGACGCACGGTGATGCGGGAGCCGCGAGCATCCACGGAGTCGGGCAGGATTTCGAACGCGGTTTCCGCAATCTCCTCCTCACCCAGTTTCAGCACGGCTTCGTACGTGCCTGCCGTTTCCGTTTTTGTGCCGGGCACAAGAAGCGTCGCGGCACCCGTCGCATCGGTTTTCAAATTGAGCGAGAACGCTCGCTCACGCGGCGGAAAAATTTCCACCGTGTACGAGGCATTCGCATCCAGTTCCTCCACCGTCACTTCGGCTCCCAATCCTGCGATGGAATCGTACGTCGTCAGATACCCTTGGCTGGCCACGGAAAAAGGCACAAGCAGGCCGAGAGCGGCGACGGAAAGACGAAGAATGTGTGTTTTCATAAATCCAACTATTATAGCAAAATTCTGCGATTCCCTCAATCCCGGAACATGCTTTGCATACCGTCTTTGTCTTTTGTCTACACGCGATATTTTGGCTTTCTTCAAACATATTCTTCCCATCGACATCAGATCCTTCATCATTATGTGTATGCGAACCACTGTCAACACCGAGTCGATTCATTGGAGGAAGTGCAGAACCGGCTCTCCGATGCATCTTTTCACGCAGCGGGTTGTTTCTTTTTCGTGATGCGCGTACCCTGCGCCCTTATGAGACGCTTTGCTTCCCTCCTGCTTCTTTGTCTTACTCTTGCCGCGTGCGGCGGCTCCGGCGCGGTTGCCGATTGTGAAGGCGAACGGTATTGGGATGGCACCATCGGTCTCTGTCTGCCCGAAGGTTGGACGGCATTGCCGCGCGAGGCATTGCGCGAGCGTGGCATTCCCGAAGATGTGGTTGTCGCTTTCAAACGCAACGAAGCCATTGCGGGGCAATTCCCGGCCGTGACGGTGACGCAGGAAGCGTTGGCGCAAGAAACGAGTCCTGTCACGTACAGCGAAGCCAGCGTTCGTTCGGTTTCCGTATTGCCCGGTTTCAAGGAGATCGATCAGCAGGACGTCACCATCGATGGTACGGAGGTCACGTTGCACATTTTCAGCGCGCAGCCGACGGAAGGCGAGCCCGAACGCAGGTTTTACCAAGTGAGCTTTGCTGCGAAAAATTTCGGCTACAGTGTGACGGGGTTGACGCCGCTCTCGCCCCCGCGTGAGTTGGAAGCGGAAATGAAGACTTTGATGGGTTCGATCACTTTCGCGGAGCCGGCGGCAGAGACGAGTGGAAGTTGAGAAAATCGTGTGCTCGTTTACGGATTTGCAGGAGAGAGCCTTTTCAGCATCCCTTATCTTCACTATTCTTTTCCAGTTGGTGCCGTAGCCAAGTAGTAAGGCAGGGGTCTGCAAAACCCCCATGCGTGGGTGCGATTCCCACCGGCACCTCCACGTAAAATCGCTCGCAGCGAAGCGAGAGCTATTTTACGTGCCACGTGGCGGCGAGCCGCTTTACGTGGCTGCGAGCGATCACGTGGCACAGCCATAAAAGCCGGCAAAGGCTCTTTTTGCGTATATTGCTATAAACACATAAATATGTTATTATATCTCTAAGCCATAACCTTTTACTTCCATACCCACATACACCTATGGCAAATCGTGATATTGGGATCAGCATCTGCGGCGTCGTTGTCGGCGTCCTCATTGGTGCAGGTTCCGTTTTATATACACAGGATCCCGCTGTCGGTTCCCTTACCGATGTTGCATACCGCGGCTGGGAAACTCGCCACGATCGCGTGAATGCACGTGCATTCAATGCGCGCAATATCGAGAAATCCCAGCAAGAGCAAACTCTTCATTTGAAGAATGCCCCTCGCTTGGAGCGCAAGGCCGCTGAACAGGAAAACGTTCACACCGCTGCTCCGGTGCAGAGTGCGGACTGCGATGTCGCTCAGTATGTTTCCGATCAAGTGACTCCTTTCGTCCCGAAAGAGCAATCCCAAGTGTACGGCAACATCCGAAAATCTCTTGCCGACGCTGTGGCGACCTTCTGTAACTAAAGAGAGCATACAAAAGGAAGAGGGAGGATCATCGATCCTCTCTTTTTCGTATGCTTATGCAGGCAGGATTTCAGGTCTGCATATGCTACAAAAATGATATTTGCTAATTTATATAAAATATGTTATTATATCTCTAAGCCATAACCTTTTACTTCCATACCCACATACAACTATGGCAAATCGTGATATTGGGATCAGCATCTGCGGCGTCGTTGTCGGCGTCATGCTCGGTGCAGGTTCCGTTCTTTATACCCAGGATGCGGCTCTGGGTTCTTTAACCGACGTTGCTTACCGCGGCGACGATTCGATCAGCGCCGAAGAGGCGTACGACCTTAAGGCTCGCGATGTCCGAACGCCGCGTCTTCTTCAAGATAAGAAGCGGGCAGTGAACACGGATGCCGGTTGGCCGACTCCTTTCCAGGGCGAATCGGTTGAGGAAACGCACTCGGCTGCTCCTTCCAATAGCGCTTGCGATGTCGCAAAGGCAAATGCTGCGCGCGTCGGCAGCAAGATTCCGAACAATCAGGATGAAGTGTACGGAAACTTGAGAAAAACTCTTGATCAGCTTGTGCTTGACTACTGCGGTTCTGAACAAGAGGAAGCTGCAGTGGAAGAGAAAGCAGACTACAAGAAGGCTGCTCCGAAGAGAGTGAATAACAACTGCAGGAAACTTTTCTCGGTGGGAAGCGTCCGCTTCTCGCATTGCAAAGGTGCCGAGCAGGCGGGTGAGGACTACGGTGTTTAATCCGGATCTTCAAAAAAAGGGGCGTGCGGCAACGCGCGCTCTTTTTGGTAATGACACATGAACTGAACGAATGACCAATGACCATAGACCAATGACCAAGACCGTATTGGTCATTGGCCGTCGTGTCATTGGTCATTAAATCAGGTTGTCTTTCTGCTCCACCTTCTATACACTCTCCCGAAATCCTTCCATCCAATGCCCAAAGCCCCAAAACCCATCTTACCGGCCTCCAAAAATCCCAAGGATTTTGTGATCGCAACCATCGGGAGCCACAGTGCGCTGCAGATCCTGAAAGGTGCGCGCGATGAAGGGATGCGCAATCTCGTCATCTGCAAGAAGGGGGCTGATCGGCCATACAAAACATTCGGTGTTGCCGATGAAATTCTCTACGTGGATGAATGGACGAATTGGAACCAAGCGCTGGAAGATGAACTCCTCAAGCGCAATGCCATCGTCATACCGCACGGCTCGTTCATCGCGTACATGGGGCATGATCGTGTCCACGATATGCAGGCCATGTACTACGGCACGAAGGAGATTTTGGAATGGGAAAGCAACAGAACCATGGAGCGTCAGTGGCTGGAACAAGCGAAAATTCTTCTTCCTCGCGTATTCGAAAAGCCGGAAGATATCGATAAGCCCGTCATCGTCAAGTTCCACGGAGCCGGCGGCGGATTCGGGTACTTCGTTGCACGGTCGCCGGAGCAATTTTACGAAGTGAAGAACCGCAAATATCCGGAAGAGAATGACTACGTCATCCAGGAATATATTGTGGGGGTTCCCATCTACATCCATTACTTCTACTCACCGATCACGAAAGAACTGGAGATCATGAGCATGGATAAGCGCTACGAATCCAACGCAGACAGCATCGGGCGTATCAAAGCGGAGGATCAATTAGCTGCGAATATTCATACCAGCTACACCATCGTAGGAAACATCCCCATCGTCATTCGTGAGTCTCTGCTCCCGGAACTCTTCGAGATGGGTGATCGCGTCGTTAAAGTCAGTCAAAAACTTTGCGGTAAAGGGCTCTTCGGCCCGTTCTGTTTGGAAACCATCGTTACACGTAAGCTCCAGATCTTCGTCTTCGAAATCAGCGCCAGGATCGTCGCCGGAACAAATCCATTCATCGACGGTTCGCCGTACACAGCCCTCAAGTACGATGTTCCCATGAGCACGGGCCGTAGGATCGCTCGGGACATCAAACAGGCGATCGAGAAGGGGAGATTGGAAGAAGTGTTAGGATAGATTTTATTCCTTTCTTATCTCATATGAATACAGCTGCAGCCGCACCAATCGTGGAAAGAAGAGAAGATTTTTGCATGGAATCTTTCCGGCGCGTGGAAGATCAGCTTCACATCATACGTAGGGCTGTGCTGGAGCGTGCTGCAAAATTAGCTGCTAAAGATTCGCAAGCCGGAAATGAACAAGTCTATTCAGTGATGCCACAGCATGTAGATAAAGCTTTTGATATTCTGCTCAATGAATCTCTCAGAATCCTCAATGCACAAAGCCGAACAGACGATCAATGAAAAACCATATTCCTTCATGAACTCCTCCAATCTCCTCAGCGGCTACGATATAAAAAAACTCACTATCGGTGCGCTGGGGGGACATAGTGCGTTGGATGTCTGCCACGGAGCAAAGAAGTTGGGATTCAATACCGTCGTGGTTGCACAAGAAGGACGAGAGAAAACGTATGACAACTATTTCAAAACGCGTGCGCGCTCACGATCGCAGATCGGGTGTGTGGACAGTGTCATCAAAGTGCCGAAGTTCAACAATGTTTTGGATGAAGCAGTGCAGAAGCAGCTGCGAGGTTTGAATACAATCTTCATTCATAATCGCTACTTCTGGACGTATGTCGATAACTTTGCAGCCGTCGAGAATGATTTTCATGTGCCGATCTTCGGCTCACGATCGCTCCTGAAACTTGAGGAACGCGATGGTTCGGCACGGCTCACCACAGGTCAGCCGTACAACCAGTATCACTTGCTTGCGGACGCGGGCATCCGCACTCCAAAAATCTTCAAGAATGCTGCGGAGATTGATCGCCTCTGCATCGTGAAAGCCAGTGAGGCAAAGCGCGGCTATGAGCGTGCTTTTTTCCTCGCGAGCAGCAAGCAGGGCTGGGAAACAGAAGGATCGCATCTGGAAAAAGAAGGAGCAGTGAATGCAGATTGGCGCTCCGCCACTATCGAAGAATTCATCGTCGGTGCTCCCGTGAATTTCAACTTCTTTTACTCGCCACTCACCGGCGAACTCGAATTACTTGGTACCGATACGCGCAGGCAAACAAACTTGGATGGATTCCTGCGGATGACTGCCGATCAGCAGCATGTAGCCGCAAAGCACGTGCCTCTCAAAATGATCGAAACAGGGCACATCGCCTGCACCATCAAAGAGTCTCTCGTGGAAAAAGCTTTCGCGATGGGTGAACAATTTGTGAAGGCGACGCAAAGAAGCAAGTGCGATCCCACCGGACGCGGCATCATTGGGCCATTCGCATTGCAAGGCGCAGTGACGGCGGAAGAGGGAAGAGAGGACATCGTCATCTTCGATGTCAGCCTGCGGATTCCGGGTTCCCCGGGCACACGATCCACTCCCTATTCCGGTTATCTGTATGGCGAACCCTTAAGCGTCGGCGAGCGTGTAGCCATGGAAATACGGCAGGCTGTCGCGGAGAAGGCGCTCGAAAAAATCATCACCTGATTTATCCCTGATTTTTTCCAAAAACTCTCTCCCAGCCTGCATCATATTGTTTGTTCCCGCCTCCCACGCGCGCTTTGGAAACCACGGGCTCAAAGACCGTGTGCAACCCCGTTCTTGTCAGATAGGTCGGTCCTTCGGCCACAACGCGTTCACCTGAATCCATATCATTTTCTAAAAGTTCTGTCCTGCCGATGCGAATCGCATCTTCCGGGATGCCTTCGGGTAATTTTTCTTTCATATAACAAGGGGAAATATGCAAAGAATTAATCGCGATCCAAACTTCTGAATCTGGGGCTGCCTGCTTTTGGATCGCGCACGTGCCCGTTGGAAAATGCCGGAAGCGGAGGTGTTGTTTCTTCTGCTTGATTTTTCTTCGCTCTCGCTTCACTGATAACACGGAGCGCAGCAAGTTCAACAGTAAGAGGGGTTTTGCCCACATACTCCCGCGCCGAATCTTGTTTTAACATGGCGGCGACTCCATCGTGGATTTTCGTGAGAGCTTCCTGCATTCCCATGCCGCATAGCTCGGACAAATCTTCCGCATGGCGCATAATGGCACCGGTTTCCGATTTCAGCCGCAATTGAAGCTCCAAATCCATGAGGGCGAGAGAGTAGGAATTGGTTCGTGAAATGTCAAATAAATCGGTGGAGCTGACCTTCGCTCTGCTCTTGCGGCTTGCCTGCCGACGAATGGTGGAGCTGTGGGGAAAGTTTTTGAACTTCAACTAGATCCGCTAGAACTGGGGAGAAAGTTCACAGAACTCAAATTCTCACTCGATTGCCTGATAATGATCCTGAGCAATCAACCAGAGAAAAAAGAGAGCCTGATCCTGTAATAATGGATCAGTCAATGAGCTGTGGGGAACGATTTGGAACTTGTTAGTCTTTCAGTGACTGAGCCTGTTTCCAACAAAGCTCGTAGATGACACCTCGGTAAAACTGTGCAATGTCCTCATTCTCAATGATGGTGCACGTTACCTTTCCTTCTGTGAAGGACTGAATAGCAATGACGTTATTCCAGGAGAAAATGCCCGACTTCCAAGTTATTTCTGGAGGGAGGAAACGTATTTGCATCTTATATTGTTTTGCTTTCGCATTCACTTTCTTCCCGAATTCGGCGAGAGGGAAGATGAGGCGTGTGTGAATGTTTTTCTCGGCACGCCTAGCGTAATACTTTTCCAGATAACTTGGACTAAGAAGTTTGGAAAATAAATCGACGTACGTGAATACCAGGACCTCGCCTTTAGCATTGAGCGTTTCTTCGAGCATCTTCTTCAAACCGTCCACGCCTTCGTACAATTTCACGGTTGGCACACTACCATCAGGACGCTGCAACGAGGAAAGCATCTTTGTTACATAATCGAGGTTGGTTTTTGTAAGCTCCAATTCAGCCTGCTTCTGTTGCCAAAGACGATAGAGAGCTTTTGGCTCTTCTGCTGCAATGAGTCGCCGTTTCCCTTTTCTTGTTTCAAATAGGAGTCCTTTCTCAATGAGCTGATCGACAGCGCCATGTACCGTAACGCGGTTCTGATTGAGTTGCTTTGCCAGTTGCTGCACTGACACTTGTCCGACAGCCAATGAATGCATATAAATCTGAGTTTCGCGCGGATTGCAGTCGAATTGTTTCAGTATGGCCGTAATGCGCTGTGTATCTGAGCTTGTGAGCATAAAATGTAGAGATGAATCCTACACATTTATAATACATTAAAACAGGTCTAATTACAATAATTGAGGCATATTTAGTATTCGCATCGAAAATTTGTAGGTAAATATTGACTATTATAATATGACACAATATTATTAGTTATGCAACTTCCCCACAAGCACTTGAATACTCTTCGATACGAGCAATCGGCACAGTGGATCCCCGAGGAATTTGCGGGACAGGAGACGACGAATTTCAGGTATATTCCTGAACTTACTGAGGCATACAAAAGAAGAATCTTGGATTATTTGGAAGATGCGGAATTTCGAGAAAGCATTGTGAATTTCTGTCCTCGAAAACATGACGAGGCAGCCTGGACAGTGAAAGATGAAGATTCAGCCTTTGTAGAGATGATGGGAGACCTTTCTCCTGAGAAGAGTAGAGCAGCCTCACGCATCGTTGATGAACATTTGGCAAAAAATTTGAGTGAAGGTGTACTCATCTATCCCTCCAAACTGCGACAGGCGAATCTTGATCGATTGCAGAAGAAATGGCCGACCAGGCTCGTGGAGTACGAGGGAGAAACAAATGTGCATTACGATGTGCAGGGCGGTGCCTCTCTCGCAGTAATCGATACTAAGGAGCCAAGTTTGCATGTTCATAATGGCAGCCGCCTTGTCATCTGCATATCCGAAACAGGTACGCTCGATCTGCCTGGGAAAACTTCTATGCTCAAACAATGGGATGCAACGTGGATGCCACCCTATACGCTTCATAGTTTCCACGGTCGTTTTCTTGCATTTCACACCAGTGAAGCAGGGTTTGAACACCCAGAGGCGCTTCTACCCTACAGGGAGGATTGAATTTTGAGTGTCACCCAGTTCGTCACATCATGGATGAGGCCTAATTCAGACAGCCCTATAAGCATAAGTGATAACAAAGACAAAACAGTTAGTACCTCTGTTGTTTTTCGCCATCTCAATGGGACCTTGAGTCGAAGATTTGTTTTGCGATGTTGCTCCTGAAGCTTAGCATCTAGTTCTTTTGCCAAATTCAGAAATTTCGGAGAGCATTGCATTGGGTCCTGAACATAATGGTCTTGTAGTGCTACACCGATTCCCTCTGTGTGCTTATCGGCATGCCCCATCCTTTCCCAAGCATCCTAATCTAGGATTTCTAAAAATTTTTTTCTGATAAAAATCTCAATCAAAATTGCGACTATGGATGCCAACAGTAATAGTGCGGCATACTTAGAAAATGCGTTTAGATCTTTTCCTGTTAAAACAAAAGAAGCGACGGACAGAACACCCGCGTTCAGAGAAATATAGAGATTCGATGGAAGATAAGATTGTTCCTTCAGATATTCAGCGGTCAACCTAAGATTGAACTCGCCGATAGAATCTGCCTTTGCCCTTTGTTCATATGCAAAATCTCTTATTGCTTTCCTTATTTCTGTCATTTGCTCTTCAGTCATATATATAAAATACACAAATCGCCGTATATGTCAGCAGCCACTCTATAAAACCAGTGCTCAAGTTGAGGATTTTGAACTCAAAGAAAACAGCCACACAAAGCCACTTCTTGCATTCGAGGCTGAGAATTCTCCGAGATAAGAAATCTCGATTTGGAACTCGCCTAGAATCGCCTATATCTTAAAAATTCTTGATTGAAACGCCATTTCTGAAGTTTCTTTTCCCGGATGGTGGAGCTGAGGGGACTCGAACCCCTAACCCCCTGCTTGCAAAGCAGGTGCTCTACCAATTGAGCTACAGCCCCGAATTCCTCTGTAGGATACTACATTTTCGCTATTTTAAAACCCCGTCTTCGTGTGGTGTCTCCCTGAATGGCGCGAGATTGCTGTTTTTCTTGACATCCACTCTCGCAACGCGGAAAATTTTCTCATGTCAGAATCTTCACACAAGAATGCACCAGGAACATTTTCTTTCAAGTCAGTCGGGAAAGCTCTTGGTGTTGTTGGCGCTCTCGTTGCTGCACACGAAATTGGCAGATATCAGGGAACAGCCGAGGAGCAAAGAAGTGCAGAACAAGTAGGAATTGTACAAAAAAGTATTAATCAGACTTTGTCTGAAAGAGTTGCGCATCTCAGTGATGAAAGTGTCGACGTGCAAATGAGCACACCAGAGAGGATGCTGCTAATTAACGATTATTCTAAACTCCAGCAGCAATACACTGCTGATCAAGAATAAGCTTGAAACCATCAAAACCCCGGATTCACCATGGGTGGCCGCGCCCCCGGTACTAAGAATCGCAGCGGTGCCAGCAAGATGTCCGATGTCCCTGTGAGCGTGGCAATGGAAACGAAGAAAATCACCACAGCAACGATGATGATCATGCTGTAGATGCCGCCGACTTTCTGCATCCACTCTCCTTCACCAATCATATCGCCCAGGCGCTCGCGGTATTTGAGCATGAAGAATGCCAGGACTATCCCGATGATGCTGAGGAAGGTGCTCATAGTGGAATACTAGAGTATCGGAATACCGGATTACTAGGGCAGGCCTTTCCCAATATTCTAGTACTCCATTATTCCGATATTCCTAAAAATATCATGAAAGCACTTCATCAAGATCTTTTACAATATCTTCTTTTGAGCGCGTGCCCACAAAACTCTTCACGGCTTCGCCCTTCTTAAAAATGATGAACGTCGGGATACTCATCACGTTAAACTTGCTTGGTACGTCCATGTTCTCATCCACATTCATTTTCATGATCTCTACTTTTCCCGCGTACTGCGCTTCCAGTTCTTCCATCACAGGGAGCATCACTTTGCAGGGGCCGCACCACGGAGCCCAAAAATCCAGAAGCACCGGTTTATCGGCTTTCAGGACTTGGGAATCGAAATCAGCATCATTGATGGCTTTTGACATGTGTGGGCAGGGGAAGGTTTTGATTATAGGAAGAGAAGTGCCAAGTGCCAAGTTCGAAGTGCCAAAAACCACTTGGCACATGGCACATTGAACTTGGCACTTATTCCGTGCGTCCTCTCATCAAAATATCTTTCGTGATCTGTTTGCCGACTTCCACGGCGGGCTGACCGTACGGGTCTATCCTGTACAGCTTTCCCAGGAAGACGACTTCGGCCAGGAGCAGGAAGAACAGTTGGCCCAGGTGCGCTTCATCCAGCCGCCCCAAGGAAATCGTCACGTGCGGACGCTTGGCGGACGTGAGCGCGCGGCTGGTGCCTTCGTAGCAGGCATCCAACAATTGCCCGAACGTTTTACCTGCTATTTCTTTCCACTGCTTCTCCAGGTTCTCCGGCACGATGACGCGGGGCTTTTCCACTTCCGTGATGAAGAGGTGCCATTGCTTGCGGGGGCCTGCCATCCACTGCTGCAGAAGCGAGTGCTGGTCTTGCGTGCCGATGGCGGCCAGGGGAATGGGATTCGCCGTTTCCTTCTTGCCCAAGCTCTCTGCGATCAATTGCTGATTCCAGCGTGCTATCTGGCCCAGGCGTTGACTGTACGGCATGATGACGCGCACGGGGTAGCCGCGCTTGGTATCCAAGATGTACTGCACGCTCGCGAGCAGCGCAGCCGGATTTTCATCCAGTGCCAGGTTCTGACAGAGGGTGTCCATCTCTTTCGCGCCACGGACGAAACTCTCTATGTCTCCGCCCAACAGCGCCATCGGCAGCAAACCGATCGGTGTAAAGATGGAATAGCGACCGCCCACTGCCGAAGGAATTGGCAGCATCTGGATACCATGATCCAGGCAGTAACTGCGGAGATTTCCTTTCAGAGGATCGGTAATGGCGATGACGCGCCCCGCCGCTTTATCTCCGAGGGCTTCCTTCAATTTTTCAAAGCAGAGGAAGAACACGCTCATCGGTTCCAAGGTGTCTCCGGATTTGCTGGCGACCACGAGAAGCGTGGATTTCCAATCGATCAGTTCCATGTACGTTGCGAGCATCGCGGGATCAATTGTGTCGATGACCAAAAATTCCACGGTGTCGGGTCCCTCGAACATTTCCTGAATCACTTTGGGACCGAGACCGGATCCTCCGATGCCGATCCACACGACCGTGCGGATACGCTCGGCTTTCACGCTCATCGCGACTTCCTTTACACGATCAATCGTCTGCTTGTCGTACGGATCCATAGACCACGCGTGCTCGCCTTTGGTGCGTTCCTTCAGCCAATCTTCCGTGTAGCGTTTCACGGATGTGCGCATGGCAGTGAGCTCCTGATCCGGTATGCCCATGGAAGGCGTGATTGCCTTTGCGAGTGCCGCTTGGATGTCGAGGTGAAGCATTCGTGAGGGTTAGGGTTGGGGTTAGGACAGAGCGGCCATTCTTGGCCGCGATGATGATTCGATTACAAGTTACGCAATGCGGCGGCCACTCGCTCCTCGGTCGAGGCAACTTCTTTGGGCAACTCCTTCAGTGCTCTCATGATGGTTTGCGAGTCGTAGCCCAGGTTTGCGAGCGCTGCGACGGCATCCTTATCAAATTCATGGCGCTTGCTGGTGCTATCTTTGGACACTTCGCCCAAAATCGTGGGATATTTTTCCACGAGCGACTTCAATTCCAGCAATAATTTTTCCGCCGTTTTCTTGCCGACTCCTTTGATTTCCGAGAGGGAAGCGGGATCATTGGCATCAATTGCTTCCTGCAAAATTCGTTTTGGCACTGCGGAAAGTTCTATCCCCATCTTCGGGCCGACGCCGGGGATCTCAATCAATTTTTCGAACAATGTTTTTCCGGCGAGCGTCGGGAATCCGTACAAATCAAACCGGTCCTCGCGGATGTACGAATAAATCCAGAGCAGCACCGTGCTTGCTTCTTCCATCGTTTCCCATGTATCCACTGGCACCGTCACACGGTATCCCACTCCTCCTACATCAACTGTTACCTCCGTAGGATGAAGCCTATGCACGATACCACGGAGATGAGCGATCATCGGAGTGGAAGTATAGAGGAAGAGAAGCGTTTTTCAAAAAGTTCGTGACGATGATTTTTTGTTCAATGTTGGCTGAATTCCTCGTCCCATTCCCAATGTTCCGGATTGTCACGAATGTACCGTTGGACGCGACGCAAATCGTCGGGATCGCGAATGATATGCCTGCCTGCCGGCAGGCAGGTTCGTAAAAATTGCGTTGCCACCATGTTCCGGATCCGTTCGGTTCCAATGCATTGATGCGTTTTGTGGCGGCGGATTTGAATGCACCGATGATGGAACCCAATGATTGGGCAAGTGGTTTCGTAAATGTTCGTTGCGTTGTAGGGGCTTGGCGCGCCAAGCCCCTACAATCGTCAATTTTTATTATTCCGTGGAAATGGTTGGGCATCACGACATACATATCGAGCGTTACGTTTGATCGTAATGTTGCCGTTCGCAACCATTCCTCTTCCACAATCTTCTCCATCTCGTTCAATTGCATCGATCCATCCTTCATTTGCCCAAACAAATGTTGTTTTTCGCGTGCACAAATCGTCACGAAATACATGCCGTCGCCTGCATAATCATGATTTTTGTGTCGAATGGATTTCCGACGCCAACGCGTTTCACCAATGTTTTTCATATTGCACCGATCATAATGACGAATTCACCTTTTTTTATTATCTGTAGGGGCTTGGCGCGCCAAGCCCCTACAGTTGTTCGTAGAAATTCCTCATGCATTTTCGTCAGCTCTCGTCCGATGACAATTTTCCGTTCGGGTTGATCTTTGAGTGCCTCCGCAATTTCCATGAGCGTCTTTTCGATGCGGTGCACCGATTCATAAAAAACAATCGTGCGTTCTTCTGCGGCAAATGTTGCGATGAGTGACTTGCGTCCTTTCTTCAATGGCAAAAATCCGATGTACACAAATTGATTGATGGGAAGCCCGCTCCCGGAGAGGGCTGCCAAGAAAGCGGCCGGTCCCGGCACCACCTCTATCTGTATGCCGCGTTCCACAGCTGCGGATACCAACGCGTAGCCGGGATCCGAAATGCCGGGCGTTCCGGCATCGGATACCAGCGCAAGATGTTCTCCTTTCCTCAGCCGATGCATGATTACGTCGATCTTTTTGCTGTCGCTGTATCCGTGCATGCTGATGAATTCTTTTTTCGGAATCTCCAATTGTTTCAAAAGATTTCCCGTGACCCGCGTGTCTTCACAAACCACAACATCACACTTTTTCAGTGTTTCGATGGCGCGGAGGGTGATGTCTCCAAGATTTCCGATGGGCGTTGCAACGATCGAGAGCATGGAATAAGGCTGAGGAAGGCGAGTTATTCGCTTTGATAATACATCTTAGCATCGTCTTCTTGACGAAGATCCATCTGTTGGCATCATTCATCCATGTTTCTCCTAGAAAGGAGGTGCATATGTCCCTCTGAAAAGAGGGAACCCGTGGTCTCTTCTCATTTTTATTAGGAGGAGAAGAGACCCTTTTAATGTCAACAATAATTGACGAAATTGACTTATGATTTATACTGGATGCAGGCATCCTTTTTTCATACAGCTGGATGCTATTGTCCCCCGGGTTGGCGATTGCTAACCCGGGATATTAAAAGATAGATCGATAAAAAGACGTGTCCATTCGGAAAGGTCTTTTTCTATTCTCATACCCTTTTTTCCAACCAAAAATCCGCTATCATCCTGTGCGACGTACGAATAGCTGATTCCCCGTTTCCTTTTCACTCATGCCAAAAAAAGACGATTCTTCTTCCCAGCAAGACCCGCTTCCTTTGGGGGATGACGCAGCGCAGGCTGCAACGCCCCCCGGCGGGGGAGACCTCTCCACGCTTGGAAAAATAGTCGCACGACCCATCGTTGCCGAAATGGAGGAGAGTTATTTGAACTACGCCATGAGCGTCATTGTCAGCCGCGCGCTGCCGGATGCCCGTGATGGTTTGAAGCCGGTGCATCGTCGCATCTTGGTTGCAATGCAGGAAGAAGGACTATCACCGTCGCATCGTTACTCGAAATGCGCCGGTGTCGTCGGTGAAGTGCTCAAAAAGTACCACCCGCATGGAGACTCTTCCGTGTACGACGCACTGGTGCGTTTGGTGCAGGACTTCGCGATGCGTTACCCGCTCATCGATGGACAAGGAAACTTCGGTTCCATCGACGGAGACAGTGCAGCGGCCTACAGGTATACGGAGTGCAAACTGCAGAAAGTGGCGATGGAACTCCTTACAGATTTGGAGAAGAACACCGTGGATTATCAGCCGAACTACGATGCGTCTCGCAAGGAGCCAAAAGTTCTCCCGGCGAAGATCCCGAACCTACTCTTAAACGGTACGGTCGGTATTGCCGTGGGTATGGCCACAAACATTCCGCCCCACAACTTGGCGGAGCTTATCGATGCCACCTTATATCTTGCAGACAATGTCGATGCCACGGTGGAAGATCTCCTGCAGTTCGTGAAAGGGCCGGATTTCCCCACCGGCGGTGTTATCTATAATAAGGAGACAATCAAGCAGGCGTACCTTACGGGACGCGGTTCTGTGATTATGCGCGGCAAAGCGGAGATAGAGGAGACAACCGGCGGACGCTACCAAATCCGCATTTCGGAAATCCCATACCAAGTGAACAAATCCACCATGATAGAACGCATGGCGGAGCTGGTGAACGAGAAAATCATCGTCGGTATCTCCGACATTCGCGATGAATCCGATCGCGAGGGCATCCGCATCATCATCGAGATGAAGAAAGATGCGTACCCGCAAAAGATTTTGAACCAGCTTTTCAAGCACACGGAGCTGCAATCCAGTTTCGGTTACAACATGATTGCGCTGTCCGATGGTCTCCAGCCGCGTTTGCTCAACCTCCAGGAACTCCTCCAAATTTTCATCGAGCACCGTCGTGTTGTCATCACGCGCCGCGTCACCTTTGATAGAGATCGCGCAAAAGAGCGTGCGCACATTTTGGAAGGACTCAAAATCGCGTTGGATAACATCGACAAAGTCATCGAGACGATTAAAAAGAGCGAGACGAAAGAAGTCGCGAAAGAGAATCTTGTGAAGAGGTTCAAACTGACGGAGATACAAGCCGACGCCATCCTCCAGATGCGCTTGCAGGCCTTGGCAGGCTTGGAACGCCGGAAGATCGAAGACGAACTCAAGGAGAAGCTCGCATTCATTGCCGAGTGCGAGGCTATCCTCCGCGACAAAAAGAGGATCGACAAGATCATGAAAGAAGAACTTGAAGCAATCAAAAAAACCTACGGCGACCTCCGCCGCACCACGGTGATTCCGCATGCGGTTGGAGAATTCAGTGCGAAGGACACCATCCCGAATGCCCCGATGATCGTGACGCTGACGCGCGCAGGCTATGCCAAGAGGCTGAGCCCGCTCCAATTCCGCGCGCAGCATCGCGGCGGCAAAGGCGTGAAAGGCATGACGACGAAAGATGATGACGAAGTGCTGTCGCTGATCCACGTCATGAACCACGACGATGTTCTGTACTTCACGAACACGGGTCGCGTCTTCAAAGCTCCCGTCTACGAATTGCCGCAGGCAGGCCGCGTGGCGAAAGGTCAGGCGATTGTGAACTTGCTGCAGCTCCAGCCGGAGGAACGCATCACTGCCATCTTAAAATCGGCTCTGGAGGGCAAGCAGTACCTCTTTATGACAACAAAGATGGGAACGGTGAAGCGCACGGCTCTCACGGAGTTTGAAAACATTCGTCGCTCCGGTCTTATCGCACAGAAACTTCCTCCCGGCGATGAACTGCAGTGGGTGGTGGCGACGACCGGTAAAGATGAAATCTTCGTGCTCTCGCGCAAAGGCAAATCCATCCGCTTCCCGGAAACAGACGTTCGCGACATGGGACGCGCCGCAGCAGGTGTGCGCGGTATTCACTTGGGTGACGGCGACATCGTCGTGGAGGCGGCGGCCATCGCAAATCCGGATACCAGCCGCTTGCTGGTCGTCATGGAAAACGGCCTCGGCAAGATGACGCCTGTCGCGCAGTATCGTTTGCAGGGACGCGGCGGCACGGGTGTGAAAGCTGCGCAGCTCACGGCAAAGACAGGGGATATCGTCGGAGGTGCGGTACTGCAGGAAGGCGAAGATGGCGATCTGCTCTGCATCAGCAAACAAGGTCAAATGATCCGCATGCGCCTCAGTGATATCCCATCCCGTGGTCGTGCCACGCAGGGTGTCATCGTCATGCGTTTGAATGCGCGCGACAAGGTCGCCACCATGAGCGTGGTGATGGAAGACAAAGAGAGCGAAGCCGCAGTGATGGAAGCTGCTCAAGAGGAACGCGCGGAAGAAGTGGAAGAGATCAAGGAAGACGTAGCGAAGATCGTACGCAGCGAAAAGAAGGCGATCCGCGCTGCAAAGGAAGCCGGTGTGGCTGTACTCGAGCCTGTGAAGGTGCAGGCGGTGGCTCCAAAGGTTGAAGTGAAAAAGACAGTTGCTAAGAAGGTCGTTGCGAAAGCAGTGCAAAAAGTAGTCGCAAAGAAGGCAGCAAAACCTGCGCCCAAGAAAGCTGTGAAGAAGCAGGCTCCCAAGAAGGTCTCCAAGCCAGCAAAGAAGAAGAGCAGGCGATAACTATCGATTCTATCGTAGAGACGCGCGATTCGCGCGTCTCTACGACGATGATCATATTTTAATTTCGCTCAGTTTTGATCGTGGTTTGTAGAGCCGCGACATGTCGCGGCTCTACAACGGCGATGTATGTGGCAAAACCCCTCAAATGCCTCGTAATCGGTCTTGCAATGGTTTTATGATTCTGTACACTCTCGTGGCTATGAAAGCAGCTATCCACCCCGTGATGCACGCAGACGCTAAGACGAAATGTTCGTCCTGTGGCGCGGTGTACCTGATCCCGAGCACCATCAAAGACCAATCGGTGGAAATCTGCAGAGCATGTCACCCCATCTACACGGGTAAGCAACAGAAGGACCTCAAGGGCGGCCGCGTCGAGCGCTTTAGAAAGCGTATGGCTGCAGGGAAGAAAGAGAAATAACAGTTCGATTATTTTATTTGCTACAGCTCTCGACTCTTATTTGTCGAGCGCTTCCACAAGCCACGGCGATCTCGACTCTCGACTGCCCGTGACAAGCGCATGCCTAAAGCGGATAAAGCTTGCTTGGGTGATATTGACAGGGGTAATAGTTTTACGTATTATAGTTTCATGAAAGAAAGAGACGATATTGGCATCGAGCAAGCTTTTAGGATTATAACAGGTCAGCATTCTCCAGAGGTCTTGAATCAGTTGCCAGAAGATAATCGATTTGGTTCAGATCTGGGGCTTGCTCTGAATTTTGCAGCAACAGTTGCAGAAAGCGAGCTGACTAAGGATGAAATAGATACAATTGCAAAAAAATTGCCTGCAGACATTCGAAATGTTTTCAAAGGATTTATGAATGGGTAGGAAATATGAGATGTGTTCAAGAAAATCTTACTCAATAGCACTCCCAGGTAAAGAGTGCTATACTGCGCGCATGAATACGCGTCAGGCGCAGCTTCTTACGGCCATCATCGACCAATTCATCGAAACGGGTATTCCCGTCGGATCCAAGCATATTATCGAAGGTGGATTTTTTCCCTTGAGTGGCGCGACCATCCGAAACGAAATGCAAGTGCTAGGGGATCAAGGTTTTATCGAACAGCCACACATCAGCGCAGGGCGTATCCCCACGGCAATTGGGTACCGCGCATACGTGCAGGAATTTATGAAACCGTCTACACAGGAGAAGAAAGTGCGACAGAAATTCGAGACACTCCGTGAACAGTATTTCCATCGCAAGGACCAAGAACGAGCCTACGAGGCCGTCGCCCTGCTCTCGCACATGATCCCCAATGTGGCGTTTGCAACGGTGCCCCACAAGCAACGCGTGTATTTCCTGGGGCTTGCGCACGCACTTCGGCAGCAGGAATTCCTTTCGAACCCTGCCCTTGCCAGTGGCGTCGTGGAAGTCTTGGAGGAACGTCTGACGGAAGTACTTGATGGCATCAAAATTGATAACCAAGTGCGCTACTACATCGGCGATGAACACGTTCTCCCGCAAATCCAGAGCTGCAGCTTGATGGTGACGGGATACAATCTCCGTGGACACACGGGTGTCATCGGCATTCTTGGCCACATGCGCATGGATTATGCGTACAATACCGTCGCGTTGGAGCTGGTGGCGGATCTTCTTCGATCTAACAATTGACAACTGACAATGTACAATGGACAACGTTTTAGGCATTCAGAATCAGTAACTGCTGCCATCGTTGTCAGTTGTCCATTGTCCATTGTACGTTTCTAAAGAACACATGAATCTAGATCCCCATCAACAACTTCTTCGCATAAGGCCATCCCTTCCGGATAAGGATGATGTGACGGCGGAACGCAGTCCGTTGATGATGGAGGCGGTTCTTTCGTCTCTGCACTCGCTCAAAGGTCGCGATGCGGAGATAGGCCTGGAGATTGGCTACACAGCAGGCAAAATCGCGTTTTTCACGCGTTCCACCAAGAAGGCTGCGGCGCTGGTGGAAAGCCAAATCTATGCGCAGTATCCGGATGCCGAAATCGAAATGGAAACAAGTGATCCTTTCGTCACGACAGAAGGCGAAGTGGTGGTTGCTGCGGATCTCACGCTTACGGAACCGGATGTGTTCCCCATCAAGCGTCATCCGCAATTCATCGATCTCGCGAGCAGGAAAAACATCGACAGTATTGCCGGCGTGACCTCGGCACTGGTGCGCTACGGCCAACCCGGCATGCGTGCGCATATCCAGGTTGTCTTTACGCCTGTGTCCAAGCACTTCCGCAAGCGCGCGCTCAAGTTCCTGCCACTCCTCACGCGTGGCATCGCCAAGCACAGCGTGCCGTACGCCAAGCTCTTCACCCGGGCGCACTTGGCCAGCGGTCTGGAGCGCTTACTCTTCTTTCCACTGGATATGCTGATGGGAGGGTTTCGAGCGTGGTTTCTTGCTCCGCCGAACATGAAGAGCATCTCGCTGTTCACCGGAGAAGAGTCATCTGAACAAGATCTGCAGGATGAAGATGCCATGCGCAAAAGTTCGCGCACGCACGAAAAAGAAGACGCCTTCATCGGTGCGGTGGATAAAGTGAACAGACTGCTCTTTCGTGTGAACGTCCGCATCTCCGTCATCACGCCGAAGAAATATGCGCGCGATGCCGTCACGAAGATCGAAGAGATTGCAGGCAGTTTCCGACAGTTCACGTTGCCCCAGAGCAATGGCTTCGTGGAGCGCGAAACGACTATCACATCCGCTGTGCCTTTCGGCTTTCGCATGAACCCTGTGCTGCTCTCTGTGGAGGAACTTGCGACACTCTGGCACGTGCCGAATATCCTCGTGAAGACGCCCAACTTGGACATGGTGACGAGTAAAAAGCTCGAACCGCCGGTGGATCTTCCTATTGTGGAGGAAACGGATGAGCCGCTCACGTTGCTCGGCGAAGCCGTCTTCCGTGGTCGTCGTACCAAATTCGGTATTCGCAATGATGATCGCCGCAGACACATGTACATCATCGGTAAAACCGGCATGGGAAAATCAACCTTGCTCGAAAACATGATCTTTTCCGATATTCACATGGGCAGGGGAGTCGCCGTGGTGGATCCGCACGGCGATCTGGTGGAGGCAGTGCTGCGATTCTTGCCGCCCGAGCGCACGAACGACGTGATTTTGTTTGATCCCGCAGATAAAGATTTTCCACTCTCCTTCAACATGCTCACGAGCCGCACGCCGGAACAACGCTCCCTTGTTGCCAGCGGCATGATGAGCGTGTTCATGAAGCTATGGCCCGATGTCTGGAGCGGCCGCATGGAATACATCCTCCGCAATGCCCTGCTCGCGCTCATCGAAACCGAAGGAAACTCGATGCTTGGCATCCTCCGTATGTTTTCCGATGACGCCTTCCGCGCAAAAATAGTCTCGCACGTGGAAGATCACCTGGTGAAGAGTTTCTGGGAGGATGAATACCGCTCCTGGTCGGACAAATATCGCACAGAAGCCATTGCAGCCATCCAAAACAAGATCGGACAGCTGCTCTCGGTGCCGATGATCCGTAACATCGTGGGGCAGGTGCAATCAACACTCGATATTCGCCACGCCATGGACACCGGAAAAATAATCCTCGTGAACCTGAGCAAAGGAAAACTGGGCGAAGACAACAGCGCGTTCCTCGGCTCCATGCTCGTTACCAAATTCCAGTTGGATGCCATGAGCCGCGCAGACGTGCCCGAGAGCGAGCGCAAGGATTTCTACCTCTATGTGGATGAATTCCAGAACTTTGCGACGGAGTCCTTCGCCACCATCCTCAGTGAGGCGCGCAAATACCGCCTGAACCTCACCATGGCGAACCAGTACGTGAATCAGCTGCTCATCGGCGACAAGTCCACCGTGCTGCGCGATGCCGTCTTCGGCAATGTTGGCTCATTGGTCTGCTTTCAGGTCGGCTCCGACGATGCCGAGCCACTGAGTCTCCAGTTCGAAGAGATGGTGGATCAGAAGGACATTCTGAGCCTTCCTAAGTACCACGCGTACATGCGCCTGATGATCAAAGGCATTCCGAGCAAACCATTCTCCGTTTCCACGTTGGCTCCGCCCGTGTTCAAGCAAGACAGCAATCGTGTCGAAAAGATTCGCAAGCTCAGCCGTGAGCGCTACACAGAGAAGCGATCGGTGGTCGAAGGTAAGATCGCAACGTGGATTGCAAGTTCGCGCACAGGGCGGCAGGAAGCCAAGAGTGCGGAGAAATCCAAAGAGAAAGAAGAGGAGGAAAAGAAGAAGGCTAAGACGAAGAAGATGACGCTGGAACAGTACCGTGCGTGGCGCGACCGTGAACTCTGGACGAATGAATACAATGCCGTCCGCAAAAAGAAAATGCTCGGCGAAGCAATCACAAAAGAGGAAGAGACGAAGATGGCGGAGCTCGAAAAGAAGTTAGCAGCTTCCGGCGGAGTGCCTCCGCCGAGCAAGACGATGCTTGACGCAGCGGAGAAGATGAATAAGAAATAATGGCTGTTACCAAACACGTCTGTGGTCCTGCTACAGGCATCACTCGTCTATTAAAAAAGCTCCCACCGGGGAGCCTTTTCTGTTTGTGTGTATCTTCGGTACTCGTCCTCAAGGGGACGATAGAAGAACCAAGTGAATGAGGCGAGGAACCTCGCTCTTCTGCCTTGCTCCGGACTCTTATTTCTCCTCGTGCCCGGACGAAGTCCCTGGGGATGGGCTGCGCAAGCACGAATGCGAGGAGCCCAAAGGGAGTAAAAGGTGCGCGCGCCTTAGCGATCCTCTGAAAAGGCGAACGAGTTGCAAAGCAGAGAGGAGAGTGGCCACTTCCGGCTGCGCGGTTGCGGAGCCTGTATTCGTATCACGATCGAGTCCTATACCCGGAGTGTACAAAGAGTATTTGTAGAGAGGTGGCCGAGAGGAACTAGCGTCATACAGTGGGTAGTGACCATTCTTCTTTCTGCTGGAGCGGTGATGGGAAGGAGCAACCCTTACCTGCAGGGTTCATACCATCGTATTCTTCCCATTCTCTTTTGCAAGAATCTCTCATGGTTCTGCGGAGAACTTATGGTAAGAATACAAAAATTATACAAAACTTGACGTAAATATTTGTTCAATGGAATGCCAAGAAAACGACTTATCCACATAATGTTAATTATTGATTACATCATCAAAAAGAAAATGGGGAGCAGGCATACTTGCCTGCGGTGCGCGGCCAAGTATGGCCGCTTCCCATTAATCTTTTTTAGTCGCGTGCAGCCAATGCCACCTTAATTCCCAGTCCAATGAGCACTGCACCCATCGTTCTTTCGATGAGTGTCTGCGCACGTTCGAACACTCTCTTGATGATGGAAAGTGAGAAGACGGATGCCAGGAAGGAGAACCACACGAAGGTGGCCAGTCCCATGTACACGCCGTAGAACCCTTGTATCGCCAGAGGCGTTGTTGGATCAATGACTTGGGTAAAGAGCGCCAACATGAAGAGCGTGGCTTTGGGATTTAAGACATTGCAGAGGAATCCGTTACGGAATGCCTGGAGAGGAGAGATATCCTTCTTCTCCTTCTCGATCACTGTTTGGCTTACTTCCACCTTCTTTGCTGTAAGAGCCTTCCAGCCGATATAGATCAAATACGCAGCGCCCAGATATTTGATGATGCTGAACAGAACGATGGATCGGGAAATCAACAGTCCGATACCCAGAAGCGAGTACAGCACGTGGACTTCGAGCCCCAAGGCAATGCCTGCGGCGGTGATGATGCCGGTCTTTCGTGAATACGAAAGAGAGTTCCGCGTGACGATCGCGAAATCGGGGCCGGGGCTCATGACACCCAGCAAATGCACGATGGCGACGGTCAAAAAGGCGGACATGCGTGCATTATAAATGATTTACTGCCATTACAAGCTGTAATCCGGCAGTTTCTTCCACATGGCTTGGTGGAAGTTTCTCAGTGTATCGGCAGTCGGTTTATCTTCGATCAAAAGGCCGACCATGTCGTGCGAAGAAGAGATGATTGCCACTTTGTTTCCATAAATATTGATCTCTACTGAAAGATCTGCGTTCTTTACCATTTTCAGAACTCTGCGTTCCGCTTTCCGTTTCTTAAAAGCGAGGTCGCTGGTAGGGGATTTATTGACGATGCCGACATATGTAATACCGCGTTTAGCGCGTCGTGAGCAGTAATTCCAGATCCAATCATTGAGTTCCACGCTGTGTTCCCGAGGGAAATAATGTTCGAAGTCTCCGATGGCCAAAATTTCCTTCTTCGGTTCGCGCAGAGTGTCTTCATAAATCTGTCGTATGCCGTCGAGGCCGGAAAAGAAACGGACTTTGGGCTGCAAGATGGAGGGATTTCGCATATGTTCGAGCTCTGGAAGCACTTCCAGCAGCCGTTTCTTGCGCGTATCCAGCTCCAGTGCACGCTGTTCCAACATCGTGACAAGAATTTGCGGAGCAAGACATGTGAAATATTTTACCGATCCCTTCTCGTATTCCTGCACGATGCCTTTGGCAATGAGTTCTGCAAGAACGTTGTACGTATGCCCGCGCTTGAGTCCCGACTTTTTGGCTACCACACTGGCAGGTTGGGAACCCAACTCCAGCAGAGTCAAATAGACTCCGGCTTCGACTTCACTGAGGCCAAGACCCTGCAGCGCCGTTGTTGTTGTGGAATGATTCGCAGCCATGTTGTCACAAAGTGGTGACAGCATCAGTGTACCAGCCATTGTTTTTGGCGTCAACTAGGCAATAATGATGTTCATGTCTCATGACAATAAAGCAAAGGCTGCATACGATACAGAAAGTGTTATTGTGCTGAAAGTCGGTACCAAGGTCATAACGACCAAAGAGGGTTCGTTGGACAGGGGACAGATAGACAAACTGACACGCCAGATTCATCAGCTCAGGAAGCACTATCGAAAAGTCATTCTTGTAACTTCCGGTGCTGTTGCCGCCGGTCGTGAAGTAGTTGGAGCAGTGGCACGGGAAGGAGAAAGTGTGCCGGAGCAACAGCGGTATGCCGCGGCAGGCGCGGGTCCGTTATTGGAGGCGTGGAGTACGGGTTTTAAGAAGGCGGCAGAGACAGAGAAAAAAGAGCTCGCTGAGGATCCTTTGGTGGTCTATCAATTACTGCTTACGAGACATAATTTCGCTTCCAAAATTGAGCGCAAAAATATCAAAGGCAGCATTCAGAAAATTTTTGATGCCGATGACGGCGTTGTTGTGATGAATGAAAATGATCCTGTCTCTTCGGCTGAGCTCAAGAAGGAGAACAAGAAGGGGACAAAATTTGGCGACAACGATCAGCTTGCCGGCTACATTTCACGCCTTATGGGTGCGCGCGTTGCAGTGCTTCTCTCAGATAATGGAATTTGTGTTGATCCTCAACTTCCTGACACGCTCATTAAAGAAATCAAGAACGGCTCCGACGAACATAGGCAGTATCTGCAGCCTGCAGTAGCCATCAATGGAAGAGGCGGTGCTCCGGAGAAGGATAAAGTTGCATCGGATTTACAGAAGAGAGGCATCCCTGTTCATATTGCCGCTGGCCGCGAGGTAAATATTCTCTTACGTATTCTGCTCGATGGAGAAGAAGGCACTTCAACCCATTACAAACCTTAGATGTACGCGCCGTTTGAGCATTTTTCGGGACTCGATATGCGCGTTGGACGGATCACTGCCATCGAAGATTTTCCGGAAGCGCGTAAACCCGCGTGGAAGCTCACCATCGATTTTGGCCAAGAGATCGGCACAAAGCGCTCTTCGGCGCAGATCAAAGATCTCTATACCAAAGAAGATCTTTTGAATCGCTTGATTATTGGCGTTGTGAATTTTGCACCAAAGCAAATCGGACCGTTCATCTCGGAATGCCTTACCTGCGGAGTGAATGATGAACAGGGGAGAGTGACGCTCTTAAGTGTGGATCGAGATGTGCCGTTAGGATCGAGGGTTTATTAGTGGGTGGGGTGGCATTGGCTTCCAGCCAATGAGGTGGGCATCGAGGAATGTATTTCCACAATCTTTCGTAGAGATCGACCGGCGGTCGATCTCTACCGAGCATTAGAAAATTCCTGCCCACCCCATCGCCAAGATGGCGATGCCACCTCTTCTTTTACGTTGCGTCATTATTGATAACGGAAGTTACTTATTCCTGTTGAAGCTGCACCATTTTGTCATTCATCATTACTAAATTTTTATCTGCAAGTTCTTGCAGGAAAATCCGCGTCTCTGAGCTTTTTTTATTCAGCTTACGTGCAACGAAATCAATAGGCAGAGGTCGGTTAAAATCTTGAAGAAGACGAAAAGTATCGAGAGCCGGTGTTTCCATGCCTTTTTGCATACATAAATGGGGGAAAGGATCAGGAAATCCCCGGCACCGGGAACTTTTTGCAGAAGATTTCCACTTCTTTGTGCAGATTTTTGAGCGCAGCTTCATCTGCACGCTTTTCGATCGCCTTCAAGATGAATGCACCGAGGGTTTCCATCTCCTTTTCCTTCATACCGCGTGTGGTGATGGCAGGAGTTCCCAGGCGCACGCCGGAGGGATCCATGGGTTTTCGCCGGTCATTCGGGATCATGTTCTTGTTCAGTGTGATGCCGACGCGGTCGAGCACCGTTTCCACTTCCGCTCCCGCGATGCCAAAGGACGTCACGCAGTCGATCATCATCAAGTGGTTGTCCGTGCCGTTCGTCACAAGCTTGGCACCTTTCTCCATAAAGAACGTGGCCAGATGCTTGCTGTTGCGGATGATCTGATGCGCGTAATCCTTGAATTCGGGCTTAAGAGCCTCGCCGAATGCAACAGCTTTCGCAGCGACCATCTGCATAATGGGGCCGCCTTGGAAGCCGGGGAACACCGATTTATCGATCTTCTTGCCGAGCTCTGCCGTGCGGGAAAGAATCATGCCTCCGCGCGGACCGCGCAGTGTTTTATGCGTTGTCGTCGTGACAATGTCGAAGCCATCATCGAAAGGATTTCTGAGCGCGCCACCGGCAATCATGCCTGCGATGTGCGCCATATCCATGACCGTCACGGCACCCACTTCATCGGCAATCGCTTTCATCTTTGCGTAATTCAGTTCACGGGGATACGCGGAAAATCCTCCCAGAAGAATCTTTGGTTTTTCTTTGAGTGCCACTTGGCGCATGGCGTCGTAGTCGATCTCTCCGGTCTCCACATCTTTCATGCCGTAGCGGACGAATTTGAAAATCTTCGTGAGGTACGTGACGGGGTGACCGTGTGAAAGATGGCCTCCGTGGCTGAGATCCATGCCCATCACCGTGTCGCCGGGTTCCAACAGCGCAAAGTACATCGCGACGTTCGCGGGGCAACCTGCGTGCGGCTGGACGTTGGCATGTTCGCAGCGGAAGAGTTTCTTCGCGCGCTCAATTGCGAGCGTTTCCACAATGTCCGTGAACTCCTGTCCGCCGTAGTAGCGCTTGCCCGGGTACCCTTCCGAATATTTATTGTTGAACACGGTTCCCATCGTCTCCAGCACGGCAGGCGAAATGTAATTTTCGGACGCGATCAATTCCACTCCTTCCACTTGGCGGCGCATCTCACCCATAAGAGCGTTGTAGATATCCGGATCTTGGGTTTGCAGGGCTGTGTACGTAGGCATGAGGTTGAGGAGGCTCAGAGCATACCGAAGAGAATGACCAATGACCATAGACCAATGACCAAGAAAGAAATCAATATGGTCATTGGTCATTGTGTCATTGGTCATTTTATAAGTCCTCGTGCCGTGATCACCCCGTCCACTTTTTCATCGTGCGGTTCCATGGGTATCTCCGTGAGTATCTGGCATTCCAGTGCCACGCCGTAGATTTTCGTCTTTGGGTTCTTTTTTCGTTGCTCCGTAATCCACAGGTCATAACCGCCGTTGCCACGCCCCAGGCGATAGCCTTCGTGCGTGAAGGCTCGTCCGGGAATCAGTGCAATATCCAATGTTGCGGGATCCAAGATAGGAGCATCTTTGGTTGGCTCCGGAATCTTGAATTCGCCAGGTCTTAAATTTTCCGTACTGTCCATCAGGCGGAAGAAAAAATGCTTGTCTTCGAAACAGGGGAGATAGATTTTCACGCCTCGTTTTAAGAGTTCTTCGAACAATGGTCGCAGATCCACTTCATCTTTTAGCGGATAATAGGCTGCGATGCTGAGCGCAGGATCATTGGGGATAATCTTGTGTATCTCTCTACAGACTGTCCTGCTTTCCGCATGGCGCTGCCGTTCCGGATAGGCTTCCAGGCGCTGTTTTATACTCAGCCGGACTTGAGATTTTTCTTCGCGAGGATGCATAGAAGAATTATGAATTAAGAATTATGAATTAGGAATGTCTTTATCCTTACTTCTTAATTCTAAAATATTTCAGCTGCCGCTTCCGCCAAATTCACCATCTTCTCATCCGCGGATGTTTTTTGATCTTTCTCTTCGTCGACAATGCATTCCATTTTGAGTTGCCTGCGGAACATCTTTTCCATGATTTCTTCCACGCTCCTGCTGGCGTCCGTGTGCGCCACTTTGTCGCGGTGGAACGCGGAGGCGAAGCTGACCGTCACCGTCTTTTCTTTCAGGGCATGCACGCGACCGTTTTTCAGAGACATCTTCACGCTTGCGGGCGAGACTTCACTCAGGATTTTCGGCCAGTACTCGCGGATACTCACGAGTGTCAGCTCGGGTGCTTCCAACGTGGCATCTGCTGCCACAGGCTCGGGAGTTTTCTCCGCAGCAATCTCTTGTTTCACTTCTTTCGCGGACTTGCTCGGCGCTTCCCTCACCTGCTCGTCCGTTTTCTTGCGGACGGCCTGCAGCACTTGCTTCTCCTCGCTTTCGCAGAGCGAGAGGAGCGCGGATTCCAGCACCAAGCCCGGCACGGGCGCCACGCGAATGTCGCGGATAGCTTCCAGCAGGACATCCAGCACATAGGAAAGCCGTTCCGTCGGTTTTCCTTCCGCGATGCCTTCATGGAGGCTCACACGTATGGTCGTGAGGAGTTGGCGCAGCAGCGTATCCAGGGCAATGCCCGCTTCCTCAATCTTTGCGACGATGGCGAGGATCGCTTTTTTGTCCTCCGCAGCCACTGCTTCCAAAATCGAGTCGATGTATTCCTGTCCGCTTTCGCCGATGCGAATCTTCACATGCTCAACGGTGATCTTTTCCAAGCTCCTCAACTGATCCAGCAGCGAGATGGCGTCGCGCATGCCTCCTTGCGCATGGTGTGCGATAGCTCTCAAGGCGGTGCGGTCGGCATTGATCTTTTCCTGGTCCGCAATGAATTGCAGATGCCGGATGATGTCTTCCTCCCGCACGTGACGGAAGGGGAACCTCTGGCAGCGGGATTGGATGGTTGGAGGGACTTTCTGCAATTCTGTCGTCGCGAGGATGAAATACGCGTATGCGGGTGGCTCCTCGAGCGTTTTCAACAGCGCATTGAAGGCGCTCTTCGAAAGCATGTGCACTTCGTCGATGATGTAGACCTTGGCGCTGGCGACGACGGGCGAGAATTGGATCTTCTCGATCAGATCGCGAATGTTATCCACCTGCGTGTAGCTTGCTGCATCGATCTCCAGAAGATCCACGAGACTTTCCTCTTCCACGGCTCGGATGATCCGCTTTTGCATCGACTCGTCCTCCATGTCTTTCGTCAGGAGCATCTTCGCGAGGATCCTGGCGATAGAAGTCTTTCCCGTCCCGCGCGGGCCGCTGAACAAATAGGCATGCGATACTTTTTTCTGGAGCACTGCGTTTTCCAGCGTCGTCACGATGTGATCTTGTCCCACCACTTCGGCAAACGTCTTCGGGCGATATTTACGGTAGAGCGACATGAGAGGTGCAGTATATCGTTCTTTGGGGGTTTGGGAAATAATCCGCCTTTTTGCAGGAAACAGAGGAATCAGAAGAAACAGACGATTCAGAGGAAGGTATTTATTCCTCCTCTGAATCTTTTGATTCCTCTGTTTCTTCTGAATCCTTTTCATTACAATAGGTTTCTATGAAAAAAACCTTTGCGATTCTCATTGTTACCTTGGCTCTCGTCGCCTGCGTCGACACCACGGGTCTTTCCAAAGAATCTTCCAGAACGCCCAAGGGAAACCCGAACGCCGCCGTGGTCGTGACGGAGTTTGCCGATTTGCAATGTCCTGCATGCCAAGCCGCACACATGACATTGAACGGGCCGCTGCTGGAAAAATACGGAAACAAAATTCGCTTTGATTTCATGCATTTCCCGCTGCAATCCCTCCACCGCTATGCATTGGATGCCGCCATGGCTGCCGAGTGTGCGGCGGACCAGGGGAAATTTTGGGAGTTTGTGGATACGGCGTATGTGAATCAAAAGGATCTCTCCCGGGATGCCATCAAAACATGGGCGGAAAATCTCCAGCTCGACATGGATCTGTTCAACCGCTGCACAGCATCCAAGATCAAAAAAGATACGATCCTGGACGATTATGAAACCGGCAAGCAGCAAGGAGTGGGCGGCACTCCCACGTACTTTGTGAATGGCGTGCGCGTGGAAACGGATGCTGCGAAAATCGGAGCGAAGATCGAAGAAGTGCTGCAAGGGGCGATGCAACGTTTGTAATTACTTCGCAAGCTGCGCGAACCCGTAGAGTCGTTCCAGCTTCGTGTCCCAGAGGACAGCTGTGCGGTAGAGCAGGGGATTTTCCACTTCCGGCACCGCCATGCTTTGGGCGCCGAAGGCCGATTCCACTCGTCCAAGATCCAAACTTGAGCCATCCGGGAACTCTACGTCTCTCGGGTCGACCACCGTGGAGAGGAACGCATGCAGCTCCGGACCTGGGTATGTCTCGAACGTCGGGCCAAAATAGAGCATGTTGTTCGCGTACAGCGCCTCACCGCGCACTTCTTCCCCTGCGCCGATAAATTGCCCGGTCGCCCCTTCCCGCTGGCGCTGCGTGGCTTCTTTCGCCTTTTTTAAGGCATCCAGGCGCGTGTCTTCCACGAGAGCAGCTTTGCTTGCATCTTGCATCAGTGGATCATCCTGAATGTCGAGTTCGACCATGCGATCGAGCAGGACATCATAATACTGTTCCGCGTAGAGAGGATTTTGCAGATTCTGTTCCAATGTCACAGTGCCCGCTGCGCCGGAGCAGGCAGCGAGGGATAATGCAGCAAGAAGAGGGAGGGATTTTTTCATAGGCGGCTATTGTACACGGTGAATTGGAGGTCACAACTCTCTTGGTTCTCTGCCATCTTTAGGTATCCACCTTTGTCCGGCGACAAAGGTGGAGCCAAAACGCCGGCGCGCCAATAGCCCCTCCACCCGACCCAGCACCTCCTCGTCGGCTCCTCCAAGGCTTCGGAGCCGACTCGTCGTCCACGCTGCGGCGTGAAGCTGGGTCTTCCCCTTCACACCCCGTGGCGCGCCACCACCTAAGACTCTGCTCTCCAAGTTGCGCGACGGAAATTTTTCAAGGCGGCAATCCCGTTCTTCTTGCTAAAAAAATCTAATTTCTAGACGTTTTCAGCGTTCGCTCATACAGCGATGCATTTTTCTTCTGCGGGCCGTTCATGCCGAATCCATAACCATGTTTTTCCAAGGTGCGCATGCTCTTTTTCATCATCGGTTGGACATGCTGGATCATTTCCTGGATTTTCTCGAAGGGGACGTCCTTTTCCACGAAGCGCGTCCAGTACCACACCGCTCGGTTGTTGCGATTGTGATGCACGTACGTGAGGAGCGCGCCGTTGTCCGTCGTTTGGTTCAAGTGGATGACTTGCGGGGATTTCGTGTCGTTTGCCGAGCGGGCAGCGGGTTCCGTAGCTGTGTCCGACGTAAAATCATTGATTGCGTAGTCGTCCGGCTGACCATGTTCCAAATGATCGTATGTTTCTTCCTTTGCGATCTTCTCGAACTCCACATCCTTTTCATCACTGCTGAACCCGCGCTGGCGGCACCATTCCCAGTTGTAGTACATCGTGCAGAGCGCCCAGAGGGTTTGGTAATCGTACCGCATGGCCAGGAGGAAACGATTTTTGATCGAATCCGAGGGCAAACCGGAAAGCGCCTGTTTGATATTTTCGTTCGCTTCGAAGACTTCGTTGATCGAATGCTCTTCTTTTGATGCGCTGCCCCGATGCTCGCGCAGATATTTTTTCATGGAATCGAGCTTCTCTCTGTGCTCGGAAGTTTTTGCACCCGGTTCCGCCCGCACGATCAGCTCATCCGCCTCTTCCCAGTCTTTCGCGTCCAACGCGTGGCGAATCTTCAGGAAAATGTAGGGCTCTTTATCGATGTCCTTGAAGCGATTATTGGCTTCCGCAACGTACGCTCGGCGACGCTCGTAGTGCCAACCAAGAAAGACATCCAAGTGCACGAAGTGGAACGTGCGCGGCGTCCCCAAGTCCTTCCTCTTATTCTCCACATCATCGAATTCCGACCGGACTTTTGTCCAATTGCGGATGAGCCCGCGCAACGATGTTTGTTCGTTGCCCATGATGAATGCGCGGATCGTTTCCGGCTTTGCGTTGCTTTGGAAAATCTTTTTCATCCATTCGCCGATCTTCCATTCGGAGAGCACGCCATCGGATTTGGCCGCTTTCACCAGCATGGTTTTCGCTTTGTCGTAGAGGCTTGGGTCATCCAATTTTTCGCTCTTGTATGCCCCCTTCTCGATGGCTGCGATGGCTGCCAATGCCGCATTCACACGATCGCGTTTGAAGAGGTAATGGGAATCCAGGAAACCGGCTGCCTTGAGAGGTTTCAATTCCGGCACCGTGTCCTCCGAGAGTTTCAATTTCGCTTTTTTCTCCTGAACCGTTTTCATGTCTCTGCCGACCTCCACCCAGTTATGCACATATTCTTTAAACGTATTCTTCACGAATTCCTTCTTTTTCATATAGATGACCTTGTCATCGCGGAGCCTTGCGAGCCAGCGCTCTGCGCCGTCGGCACTGATGCCGCCCGATTCCTTGGCTGTCGTAAGAAGTGAATTGAATTCACGTTCCAGGTCGCGGGCATCATCAATAATCTTTGGGATCATCGTATGAAGGTTTTCTCGCAATGCTTTGATTTTCTCCTCGTGCGTGGTCATGCCGACAAGCTCAAAGGATGATTCCGAAAGCACCATCTCCCGGTATGCTTTTACGTCGGCGCTTTTGAGGATGGAGGATGTCGTGGCCAATTCCACCTTTCGTAAACACGCCCGTCGAATGATATCGCGCTGTTCCGCAAGTTCTTTGGGTTCCTTGTTGCCCTTCTCCCATTCTTTGGGAGATGCAAAATCCTGCTCGAGTTCGGCGGTCGTATTGCTCATTGGGAAGGGAATTATACCGCAAGGAACATCCGCATCCATGCAAAGCTCTTGCACTTTTTCATTGTATGGTACGCTTCTCGTATGATTTTATCCGATCGTGACATCAAGAAGGCTTTGGACAGCGGCCGCGTAAAGGTCGAGTCTCCGCAAAAGGAACTGTTTCGCCACATCCATGCGTCCTCCATGGATCTGCGGTTGGGCAACATCTTCAAGCTCTACGAACACAGCAAGTTCGCAGTGTTGGATCCCAAAAATCCCGAAACCGTCGCCGGCAACATGCGCACCATCACGGTGCCGGACGGCGACCCTTTTATTGTCCAGCCAGGGGAGTTCGTCCTGGGCGTCACCATGGAAACGCTCACGGTGCCGGACGATCTTGTCGTCCGTGTGGAAGGCAGAAGTTCTCTCGGTCGCCTGGGCATCATCATCCACTCCACGGCAGGTTTTGTGGATCCCGGCTTCTCCGGAACTATCACGCTGGAAATCAGCAACCTCAACCGCATGCCCGTCGCCTTGTATCCCGGCATGCGCATTTGCCAGCTGGCGTTTGAAATGATGACGAGTCCTGCGGAGATGCCCTACAACATGAAACCGTTCAGCAAGTACCAGGGGCAGGTGTTGCCGGAAGAGAGTCGCTTGTCGAAGGATCCCGAGTTTGCTTCGTAGTTCTGACTTATGCGTCATCTTCCTCCACGTATTTTTTCAAATCGTTCTTTGCAATGCGCTGCAGTTCGTTGATGCCTTTCACAACAATGTTGCGCGCCCTTACAAATGAAATTTCCCTTTCGTGCGCAATGAGTTCCAATGACTTTCTTTCTCTTTCTTCATTTAATCCAAAATAATCTTTCAAAATTTCTCCGTCACGCGTGGTGAGTGGCTCTAATATTTTATCAATATCTCGATGGAAATTTTCACTTTTCCTCAAGGCCACTATTTCTGGCTCTTCCGGCACGCGTGCTGACGCTAATTTTTGTTTCAACCCCTTGGGGTTGGAAGCGAAAGGAATTTCTGCGGGTTCGGATTGTACGTACAATTCTTTGGGAAACAGCGTCTCTGGATCGTAGCCCGTGGCTTTGCAGAGTTGCTTTGCGATGCCTCGGTAGTTCCCTCGCGTATCAAAGGGAGATAATTTCCTTTTCAAGAGAAGTTTCATATTCCGAACGGCACCTTCGCCAAGTTCTTTGTGTGCCATGCAAAATGCTTGTATGTCTTTATGTCTCTTGAAAACAATCTCTAGGAGGAGAGTATTAATTGGTAACCCACTCTCTTCATCCGATGCGTTGCGCAGGTGTTCGGGCATGTAATAATAATATATAAAATGTATGTATTGTCAATATCCACATTAAAATGCGTTTAGGATGTTTGGATGATGCTTAAAATAAACGTACAATCGACTTCGAAATGGACGATTAGCTTCCGCCTCCGCCCTTTGGGCTACGCCTACCTGCCTGCCGGCAGGCGGGGACGGACAGGCAGCTGGTTCCTTCACTTCCTCGCAGGACTTATGGACGATTAGCTCAGCTGGTTAGAGCGTACGATTCACATTCGTAAGGTCACTGGTTCGAACCCAGTATCGTCCACCATGGTTTTAGAGTGCCCGGATCCTTTCCCATCCCGGCACCGCCATCTGCCGGAGGAACAGATGAGCGTTCTGCAGTGGAAGATTGGGCGACGCTGCTTTCCTGTGCTGTTTCACTGCTTGCTTGGCTGGAGTTTGTCACTTGTTCACTGCTCGATTGCACCCCATCGCCAACAGCGACGCGCGAAGAACTTGTTATGACAGCGGTCGAACTCTGTGCACGACTGGAAACCGCTGCTGCCATCAGTGAGCTTTGCTGTGCCGAGGAAGCAGGTTTATTTGTCACGGGTTTGCTCGGCGCCGGCTTCTGTGTTGATGCACCTGCCGGCGGCGGAACTGCCGGCGTTTCTGTTTTCAAACTTTCTTCCAGTGTTGTCAGAAATTGTTCCCATTCCTTCGGGCTGAATTGCACGGCATCGGATGTAAGAAAGGGGAGAGCGAGCGAAGCAGTCGAAAGCAGAAACGCGAGAATGCTCACGATCAAGGTCGTCTTCACCATCTTCTCCGTCTTGTTCACACGATTGTGGCAGCCTTGGCAGTGATCTTCCGCATGTGCTTCTTTGACTTTTGAAAAATAATCCTTCGCATACTCCTCTGCCTTCTCTCCGGTTTTGGAGAGGAACTCGTCGCGTTTGCCGTGCTCCGGCTTGGCATCCTGCTGCGGGTGTTCTTTGCTCATAGACGGCAGAGAATACACGCTTTAGTGATTCTTTTCAATCTATGTCGGCTGTTGTTGAGTGACACAATGAAATGCGCCAAATCCCCACACAAGATCCCGGGCATCGATGGGCACAATCTTTCGAGTGGGAAATGCTTTTTTCAGCACGTTGATCGCTTCGCTGTCGTGGAGATCATTAAAAACAGGCAGGAGCACTACAGCATTGCCTATGTAAAAGTTGGAGTAGCTGGCAGGCAGGCGGATGCCTTCATGAAAGAGTGGAGCTGGCATCGGAACGGCATGGATCATGAAAGGATTCCCATCTTGATCAGTCATTTCTTTCAAAAGATCCAAGTTTGCTTTCAGAGGAGCATGATTTTCATCGTCTTTATTTTCTTCGATGACAGTGAAGATTTCTTTTTCACCGATGAAGCGTGTCATGTCATCTATGTGGCCGTTCGTATCATCACCAACGATGCCGTCGCCGAGCCAGAGGACATTGGTGACACCCAGATGTTCCTTCAAATGCTGCTCGATTTGATTCTTTTTTAACTGAGGATTCCTGTTTTTGTGCAGCAGACAGGATGTTGTCGTCAGCAGACTGCCCTTTCCGTTCACATCGATGGATCCGCCTTCCAAAACCATCGGAATGCGCGTTTCCGGCATGTCGATCAGCTTGGATACGATCGATGGGATATGCTCGTCCATGTCATACATCCACTTTTCCCCCCAGGCGTTGTACATCCAATGCGTAATCCGCACATCACCGTTCGCATTCTTCACAAAGATGGGTCCGTGGTCGCGCGCCCAGGAAAAATTATTCAGCACGCGGTGCAAATGGATCCGATCGCCGGTCGCTCCGGCATCCTTCAGTTCTTTCTCGGCGATTTTCTCGGTCTTTGTGTCATGGATCAAAATGTGAACATCTTCTCCGGCAATCAATTCCTTCGTGATGCGTGCCCAGATAGGTGGAATCTTTTCAAAAAGTCCCGGCCAGTGCGCTTCATCATGCGGCCAGGTGAGCCAGGTGGCGGCATGGGGTTCCCACTCAGCGGGCATGCGGTAGTCGGTGGAAGGAGTTGAGAAATTTGGAGTCATAACAAGAATGGTTATTGTTATATTGCTAAATTGTCATATTGTTAGCCACGCAGAGACCGAACGTTTCGCTTGCGAACAATATAGCAATATAACAATGTAACATTACAATTTTGTGAGATCGTGATACACGTCCGGTCTTCTATTGTTTAAGAATCGCCATGCATCCTGCAATGCTTTCACGCGGTTCAAATCGCACTCTGCGATAATGGTCGATTCTTTGTCGTCGCCTTTTACCAGAACTTGTCCGGCAGGGTCGGCAATGAACGATCCTCCCCAAAAGTTGATATGGTCTTCTTTGCCGACACGATTCACTGCGGCGATATACACGGAATTTGCGGCTCCGTGTCCCACTTGGACGCTGCGCCACATCTGCTCCCAATCGCCTGTGATGTTTTCTTCCACTTCATCATCAATGGTTCCAATGGCAGTGGGATAGAAGATGATTTCGGCTCCATTCAGCGTTGCGATGCGGGCTGCCTCCGGAAACCATTGGTCGAAGCAGATCAGCGGGCAGACTTTTCCGAAGGGTGTATCAAAAATTTTGATGCCGGTGTTTCCTGGTTCGAAGTAATGCTGCTCGTGATACAAGATGTCTTCGGGAATGTGTGTCTTTCGGTACGTTCCGAGCATCGTGCCATCGGTATTGAACACGGGAGCCGTGTTATAGCGTTTGCCGTCCTTTCCCAGTTCGTACAGTGATCCGCCTATCAGCACGATGCCGTGTTCTTTGGCTTTCCTGCCCAATGCTTCCGTCACGGCATTGGGCAACGGCACTGCCAATTCCAGCGCTGCTTTGTCATCCGGGCGTTGGCAGAAGTACGGACTCAAAAAGAGTTCGGGCAAGCACACGATCTGTGCGCCTTTCTGGGCCGCTTCGTCTATTTTTTGCAGTGCGCGTTTGAGGTTGTCTTCCGCAGAGGCAGTGCACTGCATTTGTACCAAGCCGACCGTGACGATTTTTTTCTCCATGGATGCAAAAGTGTACCACAAAGGATTGATCACGTTGTGAAACTGTGTACGATACATTCTCGATGAGGAAGAAATTCGATCAGCTATCGGCGGGACTCAAGAAGTACATCGTGGAGGAAGCGCCCGGCGTTACCGGAACACAATCGGTGTCGCAGGACGTGCAGAAAAGTAAGACACCGGTTTCCACCTTCGCGGAGCGTGCCCTCAGGCACTGCAACGGCGGAGCAACCCTGCAGGCTGCGCTGTGGCTGAAACAGCACTTGGATAACGGCGGCAAGCTGGTCGTCACTATCGCAGGGGCGCTCAGCTCGTTCCAAATCGGCGTGACGCTGGCGGAACTCATTCGCAAGGGAAAAGTGCACCTGATCTCCGCCACGGGAGCGAACCACGAAGAATCGTACTACCGCTATGTCGCGCACTCGCACTACGCATATATTCCGCGCTACACCGAGCTCACACCCGAGCAGGAAGCGGAACTGCGTGATGCGGGGCTCCGCCGCATCACGGATACGTTTTTGCCTGAAGACGAGAGCGTGCGCATTATGGAGCCGCTTCTCCTCAAAATGTGGAAGGATGCGGAGAAGAAAGGGGAGCGCTACTTTCCGCATGAGTACTTCCGCCGTTTGTACGCGGAGAAATTGATCCGGCCGGATCCGAACGCAAATCCCAACGACAGTTGGACGTATGCTGCGTACGAGAAAAATATTCCCATCGTCATCCCGGGCTTCGAGGATTCAACCACGGGCAACATCTTCGCGAGCTACACGTACGTCGGGAAATATAAGGGCAAAGACGGCAAAATGGTGAGCCCCACAGTCATGAAGAGCGGATTGGAGTACTTCACTTCTTTATACGACTGGTACATGGAAGAGTCCAAAGATGCTCCCATCGCATTCCTCCAGCTGGGTGGAGGTATCGCCGCCGATTTCCCCATCTGCATCGTCCCGTCCCTTAAGCACGACCTGCTTTATCAGGGGGTTCGTGATTGGGCAGGCTTCGTGGAAATAGGTTCTTCCCCCATGTCCTACGGCTCGTACTCGGGCGCAGGCGGCAAAGAGAAGATCACGTGGGACAAGCTGAGCACGGCAAGTTACTACCAGATCATTCAGAGCGATGTGACGGTCGCATTTCCTTGGATTGCAGCCGTTCTTTTGGATCTGTAAGTTTAGGATCAATGCGAAGAAATACTCTTGATTTTCGCTTTGTGGAGCCTAGAATTCTGTCTTCTTATTTATTCTATGTTTAACGAATTTGATCTCATTGCGCGGAGGAATTAAGGATGCCGATGAATATGCAGTTATCGAAGCGTATTGTGCTGGAAATTTCTTAGGCACAAAAGCATTGCTTGAAGAATATCGTCATCGGTACGGGAGCCTGCCGGAATGGGCACAGAAAGAATTCGGAGATGAATTTGTAGATGCAACGATCATCGGGGATGATGGGGCTGATTATGAGCCAATCCGCACGAATATCCGCCGATAGAATCCTCTACCAAGACGAGCACTTCCTTGCTGTTCATAAATTGAGCGGCGAACTGGTTGTGCGGGGGAAAGGTCCCGTGGGGAAACTACCGCTGCTGGATTTTTTGAAGAAGGATTTTCCGGGACTCCGTCCCGTGAACCGTCTTGATTTCGAGACATCGGGTGTTGTGCTTTTTGCGCGCACCAAAGCCGCGCTTGCGGCCATGATGCCCGGAGGATCCGAAGAGGATCTGCACGTGCGGAAAACCTACTGTGCGCTGGTGTCGGGTGCGCCGCCGCTCTCGCAGGGGACCATTCGCACGCCACTCCCTGCGCGCGCATCCAAAGAACTGATTCCTGCGGAGACGAAGTATCGCGTGTTGGAACGTTTCGATACCGTCACTTTTGTGGAAGCGGAATTCACGAGCGGCCGGCATCACCAGATCCGCAAGCATTTTCAGAGTGTGCGTTGTCCGTTGATCTTGGATCCTCTGTATGGCAATGCGAAGGCCAATGTGGCGTTCACCAAAGCATATAAATACCGTAAATTCTTTTTGCATGCATCACGTCTGTCCTTCCTGCATCCTTTTACGAAACAGGAAGTGAAGATAGAAGCGCCGCTCCCAAGGATATTTCAAGAAGTGCTGAAGAAACTGGAAAAATAACTCCCGACAGGGAAATGACCAATGACACAATGACCAATGACCAACGAAAATCAGAATAGCCAAACCATCTTGGTCATTCCCTATTTGGAAACCACCGGCTCCGCCGGTGAGACGCCGCCAGGTTCCACCGTCCCGGCATTGGCATACGGTACTTTGGTACAGGGAAAGTCCCAGCGAAGGAGCATTCCCTGTCTCAACACATGTGTTCTTTCTAATCACAGAGCCACACGATATGGAACTGTAAGTACCACATCGTGATTGTACCAAAGTACCGCAAAAAAATCCTGTACGGAGCTGTGCGTGTCCAGGTTGGCAAAATCATTCGAGAGCTTAGCAAGCAGAAGGAAACCGAAGTGCTCGAAGGAAATGCCTGCCCCGACCACATTCATCTCCTCCTCTCCATCCCGCCCAAATACAGCGTCGCCCATGTCATGGGATTCCTCAAAGGGAAAAGCGCTATCCGCATCCATCAGCAGTGTTCCAAGCGCAAGCAAGGAGGTCCCCAAAAATCCTTCTGGTCTCGCGGATACTTCGTGAGCACCGTCGGTCAAGATCCCGATGCCATCCGCAAATACATCCAAGACCAATGGAAGAACGATCAATTCTTCGACGGTCCACAACTTGATCTGTACTGGAATTAAGAAGCAGAGCCATCGGTAGTATGCATTCCTACTTAGCCCCTTCCAGGGGCTTTCCTCATACTACCGGCTCTGCCGGTAGTTCTGATTGGTCTATGGTCATTGGTCATTATTCAGATCATTGGGTTTTGCCCACTGATCAATATATACTCCAAATCATGAGAGTCCTCTCCGGAATCCAACCTTCGGGCCAACTGCATCTGGGCAATTATTTCGGATCCATCAAACCGAATGTAGAGATGGCGGCAAAGGCGGATCAAAGCTTTTACTTTGTCGTCGATCTGCATGCGCTCACGACTCTGCACGATCCGAAATTGTTGAAAACGTATCGGGAAGATGCGGTGTTGGACATCCTCGCATGCGGACTGGATCCTCTAAAAACTGTTCTCTGGTATCAATCCGCTGTTTCTGAACACACTGAACTTCTTTGGATCCTCTCCACGGTTTCCCCTATGGGGCTTTTAGAGCGTGCGGTGAGCTACAAGGAAAAAGTAGAGAAGGGCGTTTCCGCCACCGTTGGCCTCTTTACGTATCCCGTACTGATGGCTGCCGATATCCTTTTGTATCAAGCGGATGTCGTACCTGTTGGAAAGGATCAGAAACAGCACGTAGAAATCGCACGCGATATCGGAGGAAAATTCAATCACGCGTTCGGGAAGACGTTTGTCCTTCCGGAACCGCAGATCAGAGCGGATGTTGCGGTGGTCCCCGGCACCGATGGGCAGAAAATGAGCAAGAGCTACGGCAATATCATCCCTATTTTTGGGGAAGAGAGCGCCATCAAAAAAGCGATCATGGGCATCAAAACGGATTCCAAAGGGGCGAACGATCCCAAAGATCCAAAGGCGTGCATCATCTACCAAATCCATGCGCTTTTCCTCAATGAATCCGAAGCAAAAGCATTAGCTGAGGAGTATCGCAATGGGCTCGCATACGGCGATGCGAAGAAGAAGCTTTTTGCAACGTACATGGACGTGTTTACCCCGATGCGCGAGAAGCGTGCCGCTCTGAAACAGGATTTGGCAGGTGTCTCGGAGATTCTGGCCGATGGAGCGAAAAGGGCATCCAAAGAAGCCCAGAAAACCATGGAGAAAGTGCGGAAAGCTGTGGGATTGCGATAAACACTAAAATAAGGTATAATAATAAGGTATTTCCAACACACACCTATGCACAAAGAACATGTTCATAATTTCGTCGCTTTGAGCCTCGCGGTTCTTGTGTCGATTGCTTCCATCCCTCTTTCGACGGAAGCGCTTTTCCGTTCGCAGCACGATGATGGGACGCGATTGGAAGTGGGAGTTCCGGACGTCCAAAAGGCGGCAAAGGCGGACACCACGGACAGGAGATTGCGTGCGCGTGAGTATCACAAGGCCATTGAACTCTACCGTGATCGCTTGAAGAGGGGTGAAATGGGGCTCGTGAAGCCGGATATCAATGACCCCGCCACGGTCGACTTCTACTTGCAGAAAGCGGAGGAGGAAGCCGAGCACAGTGCCGCTCCGAAGAGGACGGACGTTGTCACGGCGCAGAATATTTCCGATGATGACCGTTTGCTGCTCCGCCGCTACGAGCGTGCAGGCTACTGCCCGGAAAGCTTGAAGAACTACGTTTCCGGTTTCTTTGAACTCTGTGTGAAACTCGCGGGATCAAAATTGAAGAGCGGAAACCGCACGGGGATTTTGAATGATCTTATTAAGGCTCGCTCACGCACGACTCTGCCGAACACGCTCAAGAATCGTCTGGAAATGCTGCGTCAAGCGCGCGAAGGAACAAAGCGTGAGAGCACGGCTCCCATGAGGACGTCGGCTCCGACAAATTAATAACAATATTGTGATTCCAAGCGGAGTGCCGAGATCCGGTGCTCCGTTTTTTGATTTCTCAAATCTTTTGTAGAGATCGACCGCTGGTCGATCTCTACCATGATTGATTCTTGTTTTTCCACCTTTGTCCGGCGACAAAGGTGGAGCCAAAACGCCGGCGCGCCAGAGCTCCTCCGCCCGCCCCTGTGTCTCCTCGCCGAGCCTCCAAGGCTTCGGCTCGGCTCGTTCGACTCCGTCCCGCATGCGCGGGACGGAAAACAGGGGCTTCCCCTTCACCCCCCATGGCGCGCCACCCCTCCTATGGAATTTTGCTTCGAACGAGAGGAAGAAATTAAAACATATTCTTTCTGGCTCCGATGTTCCTTTTTCGCTATCATCAGAAATACTTTTCCAATCTCTACGTATGTTTGATGAGCCAAAGAAAAAAAAGAACGGCGGTAATGGTGATGACGATGATCAGAAGACCCAGGAAGACAAAGGCGGAGCCGAAGCCGGTAAATATTATCAAGACACGCGCATTGGGGAAGGATCGGATCCCGCAGAAGCAAATATTACGTGATGGCCAAGCCCGCTTTGCGATACAGCTGTCCGAAGAGGAAAACCGGCAGCCCCACGACCCCTGTCCAGTCTCCTTCCAGATGCTCGATCAATAACTGTCCGGGGCCGTCGATTTGAAAGGCCCCCGAACGGTCTTCCCAGAATCCTTGTTCGATCCATGCATCGATCGTCTTTGTATCAAGCGTAGCGAAACGGACGTGCGAGGTGGAAAGGCCGACATATTCTTTTCCGGCAGGAGCGATCAATGCGATGGCAGAATGGACTTTTGATGTTTTGCCGCTCTGTAGTGCGATCATTCTTCGCGCATCAGCAGCATCTGCCGGCTTTTCCAAGACCGAGCCATCATGGGCTTCCACCAGCGTGTCGCAGCCGAGGATCCAATCATTGGGGTGTGATGTTTTCACATCGCGTGCTTTCAAAAGTGCCAATGTTTCCGCACGTTTGCCCGGATCTTTTTCGTCGCAGGCATTTTCATCAATAGAACTTGGGATCGCTTGAAAGGAAACGCCGATTCCCCGAAGAAGGGTTTTGCGTTGCGGACTGGCTGAAGCAAGGATGAGTGCCATACTTCAGGCCTGCGAAAGTCCCGGGATGCGCTTCTGCATGCTGCGGATGACAACATTCAAGTCTTTGTTAACGACGACGTGATCAAACAGATCCGAACGCTCCTTGAAGAACGCCAGGTCTCTCTCCGCATTCTTCAAACGATCTTGAATGTGCGCTTCCGTTTCGCGGCCGCGCTTGCGTAAGCGATGTAGCAGCTGCGAGAGCTTGGCGCGCTTGCTCTTGCCGGGAGGCAGCAACCCGAACGAAAGGATCGATCTTCGGCCGAACGTATTCGCTAGATCTTTGAGAAGATGCATCTCTGTGATCACGACTGGCAATTTTCCCTCCTTCCAAATGGCTTCGAAATCCGCTCGGCGGTAGCCGTACTGACGATGTTCGCCGCGCGAAGGGATATCCGTAGCAGCCACCAGCAAGCCTCCGCGCTTCCATTCGTCGAACTCTGTGGTGGGGGCATACACATATTCTCCTTCATCACCGGGTTTCTCCTTCCGTGTCGTCACAATCGGAACATTGACGGCGACATCGGAGAACATTTGCACCAGCATGCGGCTGACGGTTGTTTTGCCAACGCCGGACGGACCCGTGAGCGCGAGGATGTACCCCGGGAAGGTCTTTTCCATGATGGCAGGGACTTCCGAGAGCGCTTCGTAACTCACTTCGTAGACGCGCAGCTTCTCTTCCGTCACATGGGACAGGCGCATGCGTGCGTGAACCCGTTGTCCTATGAATGGGCGTTCGGCCAAGAGCGGAGCCAGCACGCTGCTGCCGTCCTCCAATTGGATCAACCCGATCTGCCGGGGCCTTTTGCCAAAACGCGCAGGAGGATGCGCGAGGACAGTAAAGGAGAGGACGGTGCCTGCCTGGAGCTTGGATGCCCTTTTTTTTTGTGCCCGATGGATAATCGAAGGAGAAGACATAGGAATTGCTATACGTTATATTGCTATATTGTTAGCCAAGCACGGATCGAATTTGAGGTAACCATATAACAATATAGCAATATAACTTGCGAATAAGGTCATGAGGAAGCATCTAAATTTTCCAATATATGGATACCGCAGCTGGCGCATGCCCCACCGAAATTGTGCGCAAGGCCATACTGCTCTTTGGAAGCGCCGAGTTGCTTTGCAATATCGATCATTTGCTTGATGCCCGTTGCGGCGACAGGATGGCCACAGGATTTCAAACCACCGCTCTTATTCACGAACGTTGGGTAATCTCCTGCGTGAATGCGTTCGTAGACGCTGATTCCTTCACCGGGCTCCGCAAAGCCAAGGTCTTCCATATTGATAATGGCTGCCATAGAGAAGCAGTCATGGGTTTCCAGTGCGCGGATCTCTTCACGATCAATCTCTGCTTCTTTCAGTGCACGTTGCATGGCGTCGCGTGTGGCAGAGAAGCTTGTGATGGAAGCACGCTCCGTGATGCTCACCGAGTCACTCGCAATTTGGCTGGCTGCCAAGCGAAGTTCGCTTCTGTGTGTTGTGGATAGGATGCAGACGGCTGCGCCATCGCTGACAGGAGAACAATCCAGCAACCGCAGAGGATCCGCAACCATGGGACTGGCCGTCACTTTTTCCGGACTCACATCGAACCGGAACTGTGCGAACGGATTTTCTTTGCCCTGTCTGTGATGCACCGCGCTCACCAAACTCAGTTGCTCGCGTGTCAGGCCGTACTCATGCATGTAGCGTTGTGTGATCAATCCAAAGATGCCCGGGAATGTCAGTCCCGACGGAGCATCCAGCTCGCTGTCCGCGGCTCCCATCAATGCTGCACTCACTTCATCCACCGAGACATCCGTCATTTTTTCCACGCCGATCACAAGAACTGTTTCCGCGCGTTTGCTCTCCAAATATGCGGCTGCAGTGTGCAGCGCCATCGCGCCCGATCCGCACGCGGATTCTATGCGCAGCGCAGGCGGGTGATGCGGCAACAATGCGGATGCGAGAGCACCAAGGTGCGCTTGGTTATTCGTGCGTTCGCCAAGCATGTTCGCGACAATCACCAGATCAACATCCAGTGCATTGAGCCCGGAGTTCTTTAGTGCCGCTTCTGTCGCTTCATCCATCAGGTTGAGCAGACTCCTATCCCAGTGTTCACCAAAACGCGTAAGTCCCTGGCCGACGAGGAAAATGTCTTTTTCCATGAAGATTATTTTGCCGCCAGTGCACCCGAGTGTTCCAGATACGTACTGTACGGCAAGTACGAGATTGCGCGCGTGTCCGGAGGCAGACCCGCGCCGTTTTTGAGCATCGTGCAGAGGAAAGCGTCGCAGCCTGCGCCGGAACCGTAGGAGACCAGCAGGATTCTTTCTCCTTTTTTTGCCTTCTGCAACACGTTTGTCAGACCCAGGAGGGAACACGCGCTGTACGTGTTACCGACGGTCGGAACAATGAAGCCGTGATCAAGTTGTTCCTTACTGATGCCGCATTCTTTCGCGATGCGCAGAGGGAACTTGGCGTTCGGCATGTGCAATATCACGTGATCGATCTCCTTCATCTTGATGTTCCCAATTTCCAGAATTCCTTTGATGGCTTCCCGCATGTGGTGGAAGTATCCCGGCTCGCCTGTAAAACGTCCCGCGTGTCTGGGATATTTTTCATCGGCAGCGCGCCAGAAATCCGGCGTGTCCGTGGTGAAAGATAAGGTGTGATCAATCTTGCAGAGCGCGTTCTTTGCCGTGGCTGTGCAAAGGATCACCGCAGCAGCACCGGCGGCAGCCGTGTACTCCAGTGCATCGCCGGGTTTTCCCTGCGCCGTGTCCGTTCCCATCGCCATGGCGAAGTTTACTTGGCCGCTACGTACGAATGCATCCCCAATTTGCATGGCAGCCGTGCCTGCCTTGCAGGCGAATTCCAAATCTGCGGCATGACAGAAAGGATCCAACTCTAGTGCAGCCGCCAGCATTCCGCTCGTCGGCTTTACGGCATACGGATGCGATTCGGATCCCACAAAGATTGCAGAAATTTGGGAAGCCTTGATGCCTGCATTTTCGATCGCCATCTTTCCTGCTTCGAACCCCAGCGTGAAACTGTCTTCATCTTTTCCCGGCACTGTTTTTTCTTCGACGCCCAAGTTCGCCATGAGCCCTGCGGGGTCTTCCCCCCAGTGTGCTGCGATCTCCGCCGTGCGGATACGATACTTCGGCAGATACATGCCGAAACCGACAATGGCGGAAGATGCCATGGGGCAGAAGTATAGCAGAGGAAAAGGGCAAAGAAGGCAGAAAACCCAGGAACGTCAATGATCCTTCCGAGCATGTTTTTTGTGCGACTCCGCCAAAGTATTCGTCGCTTGTGCGGCTAAAAGAGAGACTTCTCCCGCAAGGACAGCAGCACCGATACTTTCCGCAAGTTGCTTGGATGGATGCAGCGATGTGCGGTTTTTGAGCAAGAGATCCAAGCATTGTTTTTGGGCAGGCAGTGCCGTGCCGCCACCGCGAACGCCAACAAGGATGGCGGGGCAATGAACCGATACACGCAACGGTTGTAGGGGCACGGCATGCCGTGCCCCTACGATTTCAACGCGTGTATCGGTGAGCGACCCTTCCACCACGTGCGCAGCATCCTGCCCCATTGCAAGGTACAACGCAGCGACGATGTTCGCGGCGTGGAGATTCTTTCCCAGTGATCCTGCAATGGAAGATCCAATCTCCAGCTTTGCATGCGCTGTTTTCAGCATGGCTGCGGCATCTGCCCTTAGAACTGATTGCAGAACTTCTTCCGTGAGCGTTGCTTCGGCACGCACATCGTAGCCTCGGCCGAGCTTTTTCGTCCGCTCACTTGGTTTTTTGTCGCTGTCTACATTTGCTGCAATTGTTATAAGGGGAATGCCGAGCTTCTCGGAAAGAAAATGTCCCACTGCATCGGCGGCAATCGTAATCATGTTCATACCCATGGCTTCGTCGGTATCGGCTGCGATTGTTAAGAAGAGAAAATCATCCTTCGCATCGATTTCATAGGATAAAACTTTCAAATGATCGCTCGTTGCTTCCGCAAATTTTTTCCACTCGCTTTCAAGCTCCTCAATCTCTTTCCTTCGCACTTCGCACTTTGTACTTTGTACTTCAAACGCAATCGATCGTGTGATTCCTTTGTACTCGGACTTCACATGCACGCCGCCCGCTTGGGAAAGCGCTTTGCATCCGCGATTCACGCTCGCAATCAACGCTCCTTCCGTCGTAGCCAGTGGCAGATACACCTCCTGGACTTCACCGGAACTAAAATGGATTGTCAGTGGTCCTGCAAGACCGACAGGGATAGGAACCGCGCCGAACATTTGCTCACAATTTTTCTCATCAGCCTGTCCGATCTTCTTTTCTTCTATCGAAAGTAGAGAAAGATCGACGCCGAGTTCGCTTTCGATCCGCTTACGACGTTCCTCCACGCGCATAAATGGTTCGAGATTTTGGCTGAAATTTCGTAAGTCCATGGGCAGGAAGTATAGCGGACTTTTTAACCCCCTCCCTGTCCCTCCCCCTACAGGGGGAGGGAACGCCATTGTTCCTTGCTTTAAGACATTCGACAGATGATAGGAGTATTCCTTACAATTTCTTTCTATGCGTATTTCTGACCTGTGGGGTTCGAAAGGAAAAGCTCGATATCTTCGAAGAATGATGACTCCGAGCGAAAAGATCTTATGGCATGATTTACGGGCAAAAAGATTTCATGGGTTGAAATTCCGGCGGCAAGTTCCCATTGGTTCCTATGTTGTTGATTTTGCATGTCTCGAGAAGAAGGTCATCGTGGAAATAGATGGCAGCGGTCATACAAGAAAAACAAACATCCAATCAGATTGGGTTCGTGATCAAAAACTGGAAGGCTTGGGTTTTACCATTCTAAGATTCACAAACGATCAAGTGAAATATTCATCAGATGTGCTCGAGAAAATTCTTTCAGTATGTTCTAAGAAAATAGTGTAATGACGTTCCCTCTCCCTTCAGGGAGAGGGGCAGGGAGAGGGTTGAAAATAAACAAACAAAAATTTCGTTCAATCCAGGAGATGGCTTCCATTTCCTACTCCCGCTTCAAATAGCGTGCATCCTTTCTGTTCCTTGGCGTATGCCCGAATCTTTGGCAGAGCTGCCTCCGTGCAAATCAAATGCACAGTGGGACCGGCATCCATCGTATACAGAACTTCCAAGTGTTCCGTGTCCCGCAGTTCTTCCACTTCTTCCATCATGCGATATGTTTCATTGCTCAGGTATTTGAGCGGTGGCGTCTGCGTCTGCATGACGTTGTGCATATCCAGCGCATCTTCTTCCGTCACATGCTGCAGTTTTTCAAAATCTTTCTTTAGAATGGCATCAATACACTCCTGCTGGCGACGCGGGATCGTATCAATGCGTTTTGAAAAGAGGGGACTGGTGTGTGCCAGCGTGTGACCTTCGGTGGAGCCAACTTTTTTCTCTTCCGCACTTGGGATAATGATCACGTCGAACAGATTCCAGTGGTTTTCATCGGCTATCTGCTCTGCAGCAGCACTGTCGATGTCATTTCCCGTGCCTGCATGCAACGCAACAAAACCTCCTGCTAGGCTGCGTGCAGCGGAACCGGAGCCCAGCCTGCCGATCACGCTTTTTTCCTGCATCGTGAATGATCGATTCTCTCCCACAAGGCCTGCATAGGCTTTCGCAAGGCAGCTGAAAATCGCCGCGGAGGATGCGATGCCAATGGCTCGCGGAATTTTTGATCTGATTTCCAAGGAGACGGAGCCTGGAAATGCTTTTGCGAGTCCGAGGACATCCAAATATGTTTTCGTGAGCGTGAAATGTTTCTCCAATCGTGCTCGTTCTTTCTCGGTAAGTGTGCGCTCGGTGCCATCGGGTTCAAACGTCCGTGCGGTGAAGCGCTCGGCGCGGTCGACAATGATCTGTACCGTCGGTTGATTCAGTGTGATCGAAAGAGAGTCCGCCATCGGCAAACGCAGGTCATTATTACGGTTGCCCCAGTACTTAATCAGGGCAATGTTCGGCGTGGAAACGGCTGTGACGGACATGGAATCAGAGCGGAAAGAAGGGCATTCTATGCTTTGCGGCGATTTTCTCCAGTGCATCGGCGTTGATTCCCAGAATTAGCACCATTCCACCTCCAGCCGTGCGCCCGCCGGCACCCAGAACTTTTGCTGATCCGTCATTTTTCTCAATTTCATGGATCAATCGTGTGGCGTTTTCCGGAACCACTCCGAGTTTCATCTGCGCTCGATGATGATCGTGGACAATCGAAGGAAAATCTCCGCCTTGGATCAATTTTTCTGTGCATTGGCCGATTGTTTTGAGCGGTTCACTCAATTCTTCCGCCCGCGACTTCACCCATGCCACAAGTTCTGGCGTTGTCTCATTCGGTTTTCCGGTATCAATCAAAAAAGCGCCGTTCAAAATATCTTTTGGAATCTGAATGTGGTCCGAAGGAAATCCTTTTCGAAAAAGAACGGGTTTTTGATCCCAAATTACCGCGAAATCCAGTCCGCTGTGACCGGGATTCATGGTGTCTTCGATCTTCATAGCCTCGGACTTGGAATCTTTTCCCAGAATTGCGCGCGTGATTGCAATGACGAGCGCAGTGGAGGAGCCCATCCCGCGTCCAATGGGGATCGTGCTCCGGATGTTCAGCATTCCCTGATGTTTACCGAGGCAAGCGAGAATTTTTTCAATGTATTTTCTCGCGCCATCTCTTTCCGAGCGTTCATCGAGCAGGATTTCCATCCCTCCGGAGGTTTTTGCTTCCCACTCTGCGTCGATGGTCAGGCTCACAGGCGTCGCGATGCCGGGATAGCCGAAGACAACGGCATATTCACCGGATAGGATAATCTTGCCGCAAACAGAACCACTCTTTTTCATGATCCGAAACGCCGCTTGCGCTCATCAAATTCCAGGATTGCCGCTTCCAAGTCTTCCGTACCGATGTCCGGGAATAATTTTTTGCTGAAGATCCATTCTGCGTACGCAGACTGCCACAGGAAAAAGTTGCTGGTGCGGTACTCGCCCGACGAACGAAGAATAATGTCGATGTCTTGCAATTCCGGGTGATCCAGATGCGCGCGCAGATCTTCTTCGGTGGCATCCTTCGATTCCATCTTCTTGATTGCACGCACCACTTCATCTTTTCCGCCGTAGTCGATGGCAAGATGCAACGTGAAGTCCGTATTGTTCTTCGTTTCTTCTTCCGTGTCCGCCATCAACTTGGCCAAACTCTTTGGAATGCGATCTTTTCGTCCCGAATGAACGAATCGTGTCTTCTTTTCCATCAATTCATTTTGTTCCTTCTTCAAAAAATCTTCCAGCAACTTCATGAGCGCACGGACTTCCAACGGATCACGCTTCCAGTTCTCTGTGGAGAAGCACCACACGGTCAGAATCCCGATTCTCGGGTGCTGTCGGCACCAATCGCTGATCGTTCGGAAATTCTCCACTGCCTTCTCGTGTCCGTTCCAGGGCATCAATCCTTTGGCTTTCGCCCAGCGCCGGTTTCCGTCCGGAATGATCGCGAGATGAAGAGGAGCATGTTTCATGCGGCTTTTTTAAGGACTATCGGGAGCCCGAGGTGAAACCAAGGCGCGTACAGATCGGGGTTCTCTTTCATGTTGCGCTGCAGTTCCTCGACATCCACCCACTCCCACTCTTCCACTTCATCCACGTCGGAATACACTTCTATCGTTTCATCCACATCGCCCACGAGCAATGTGACATGTTCGTGTTCCACACCTCTTCCCTCCGGGTCCTCCGCCCGGTACACAAGGTCACCGGCTTCTTTCAGGCTGCAGGTGATCCCCATTTCTTGTTTCAGCCGTCGCGTGCCTGCTTCGATAGGCGACTCATTCTCAAAGGGATGGCTGCAGGCAGTGTTCGCCCAAATGTGCGGCCAGAGCATTTTTTTCGTGCTCCTGCGTTGGATCAAGATTTGTTTGCGCGCATTGCGAAAGACATACACGGAGAATGCTTTATGCAGCATGCCATCCCCCGTATGCGCTTTGACAATCTCCTCTTGCCCGATGGGAGATCCCCGTTCATCAGTGAGAATAACGGTGCGCATGGGAAAGTTACGGATTCAGGCTGCCGCCGGACTGTGTGGAACCGCTGCCGCTTTTTGCGGGTTCAATGATGCGGTTTCGCATACGGTAGCGAGACGCAATTTTTTTGAGTTTCTTGAGCGCATCATTCTTTTGGCGCAGCAGAGCCTGGGCTTTCACCACGCGTTTCGATCCCGCGATGCGGCGCTCCATCACTTTCTTTTGTCCTGAACCCACGAGCGCTCTCCTGGAAGCAGCGGCGTCCGCCTTCTTTTGGTTTTCCAATTCCTGGTTTCGGCGATTGATGCATCGTTGCATCAGCGTGAGAATGGCAGGTTGCATTTTCAGTCCTTCCGTTGCATTTAATTCCTCATAGCAGAGCTCTCGCATGGTTTTTTCTTTTGGAGCCGGTTCCGGAACGACCGTGTCCGTAAATCCCGGTGTTTCTTCTGCAAGAGCAGGGAGGGAGGAGAGAAGAAGAGTGCTTATCGAGAGCAGAGAAAGCGTTGTGCGCATGGAGACAAAGGAAAGAGTGCCGAGTATAACCGTACATTGTGCAAAAGTCACCTGTGGGCTGCATTCTCAGCGCCCTTACGCTTTTTGCAGGGCAATTTCCCGTGGATTTTTTTCGCTCGGGACAGCCGTATGCGCGGATTCGGCAAGAACTTCTGCGTACAACGCCCCGTAGCCGTCCGCCATTTCCTTGCGAGATCGAACGGTGAACATCATTGCTCTCAAGCGATCTTCCTTGCATGCATCCGATAGCACGTACGAAAGAAGATCGGGCAGAATGATCGCGGGATCGAACCCCGTCGCCACGCGCCCCGCCTTCGACCGTTCGATCATTTCGGGCAATGCACCCGCCGGTGTGACATAGAGCGGCAGTCCTGCGCACAGTGCTTCCAACGCCGTGAAGCAGAAACTTTCCGCAAACATGGAGAGGATGCACACGACACTCGGATTCGCTTTTTTCAGAAGTGAGACGGCATCAGCTCGATCGTAGCGACCGAGGAAGCGGATGTTGCGACGGCTGTTGAGCGTCGGCCAATCCTCAGCAGTCGATCCTGCAAAAACGATCCGGATATGTTCTGCGAGCAATCCCTCCGCGAGTTTTTCAATGACATCACGACCTTTGCGCGGGAAATGCGTTGCGCCGAGGAAGCAGACCGTTGGATGCAGAGGAGGGGACGAGAACGTGCGGTCATGGCAGTGCATTCCATGCTCGATTCGCACGATCGGAACATTCAATTGCGGATACGCCTGCTCAAAATTTTGTGCGGCTGATCGTGACGGTGCGATGATGCGTGCCGCAGGACGAAGCAGGGTTGCGAAAACAGTTCGCTCGAAGCCGTTGCGACGGTCATCCGTGAAAACAGAAGGATGCGGTGTCGGGGAAAAGAGGAATTGATCGTGAATGGTGACGACGAACGGAATGTCTGCTTCGCGAGGGATGGAAAGAAGTCCGGCATGCATTCCAAGCAGATGATGTACATGAAGAAGATCGATCTCCAGTGTCGTGAGTGCTCGACGAAACGCTTCCAACAAACGTTCTTCGCCGTTTCCAAGGAGCGGGAATTCGTAGCGCATACACAGATCATTCACGTGGCGCAGCGCCAAGAAGCGATCTTTCTTCGGAAACAGGACGATGCACTCATTTGTTTGCCTGAGTTCTTCCACGAGGTCATGCACATGCCATTCCGTTCCCCCTGCATCCGGAGCATCGATGTGCTGGTGCAGCAAAAATCCGATCTTCGTTCGCGGTTTTGTGAGATTGCTCGTTCGTGATCGCAGTGCGCGTTGGCGAATTCTTTTCAAAACTTTGCTTTCGGCAAACGCATCCGCTTTTTTTCGAAACGACGGATGTTTCTGCTCGAGCAGGGCTTCGTTTGCAGGATTCGATATCTTTCCCTCGGGGAGATGACCAACTGCCCGCATCGAAACTCCTCCGGCATGAAAGACGAAGCAGCGATCATCCAGATAATGTGCGAATCCTTTTTCCGTTGCACGCATGCACCAGTCGTTCTCTTCGCCGTAGCCACGGCCGAACGCCGTATCAAAATCACCAACGTGCTCGAGCGCATCACGCGTGATGAGCATGCAGAAGCCGACGCTTGTGGGAATGCGCGGTCTGTAGTGTCCGCTCTGCTTTCGGACGGACGCAGCAGCCAGATCAATGTCGCGCGGATGCTCGGAAATGCTGTCGTGGAGCACGGAATACATGCTGGCATTGTTGGAGAGGGGAATGACACTGCCAACGTGCCGCTTTTCTGCAACGGTTTCTCTGAGAAGCGTGAGCCAATCCTGCGTCACGATCGTGTCGCTATTCAGGAGCACGACGTCATCCGGTGCTGCGAGTTTCATCCCCTTATTTGCAGTTTGGACGAAGCCGAGATTCTTTTCGTTTCGCATCACGCTCACGAAATCGGGATGTGATGTCGCGATCTCTGCAAGAAAGGCGGGGATCCGTTCGTCCGTGCTGCCATCGTCCATCAAGAGGATCCGTGCATTCGCCGGATCGGTATGCAGCAAGACGCTTTCGATGCATCGTTTCATGTGATCAAACGCATTCAAGATGGGAATGATGACAGTGATTCGGTTCGCTCCACGGAGTGATCGAGGTTTTCGAAGAACATCGTTTACTTTTTCTGTGAAGGACCCCAGGTTGCGAAGGAAAGCGGTCATGCGGTAGCTCCCGGAGCGTTGTAGACGATCCAATCTCTCTCGCGTTGCCGCATGCGCCACTTGTTCCTTGCGAAGAATGTTCTGCACATGGGCAAGTGCAGTCGCTTCCGCGGCATCCATCGATTCTTTCTCTCTCTTGCGGAAGAGCCCCGTGCAGCCGAAGCGTCCATAGAAGAGATACTCTTCGCCCAGTGCTTCAAACACTCCTTCCGGAACGCCGTATTCCTTTATTTCTTCTCGTTCGTTCCTCTCATCAAACAGATCATGCAGCAGAAGGAAGCCACCGGGCAGGAGCAGGGGATCCACTACCTGCAGATCTTCTCTCGCTCCGTTCGCACTGTGATCTGCATCGACAAACACAAAGGTAAAATATTCATTGAGTGATCGAAGAATGTCCGTGCTTTCTCCTTTGATTGCTTGGAGATCCACATTTCCTGCAAACAGTCGCACGGCATTCTCTGCTGCCGAGACAGATGCACTGTCCCGATCAATGGTGATCAATCGTGTCTTGCGACCGGATGCTCGGATTCCGAGTGCAAGGACTGTGGTGGATTTGCCTCGATACGTTCCGATTTCCAGAATCGGTCCGTTTGCAAAATATGCCATTTCGTAGAGTTTCCATGCATCTTCCGGATTCAACCATCCTTCTATTCCCGCAACGATCTGTGGGATGCGTGCATGTTCTTCATTGATGAATCGATCTTGCCGTTCATATGTTGGAAGATAGGGAGTTGTCCATTTGTGGTTGTAGCGGCAAAGATGCATAGATGTTTAAGCGAAGAGCGGGTCTTCGACCCGCGATTTGCGGTCAGGGCGACCGCTTTTGATCGGTGTGATTCTTCCCAGGACAAATGCTTGGAGGAGTGTCAGTGCTTCTTCTGGATTCAATTCATTATGATCAATCGTGAGATTCGGCGACACTGGTTCTTCGTACGGTTTCCCCCGCGTTTCCAATCCCGATCGTTTGACGTAGATCCACATCGGTGAGCACAGCTCATCAATTTCACACCGAACGGATGTGAATGGAGCGATCACAGACACGATGACGAGGAATCCTCGGCTCTGCAGATGTGCTGCAAGGCGAGCCACCCGCAGGTTGTGATTTCTGCGATCTTCGGGCGTGAAGGATGCATCCGTGGAAATCGTTTCCCGCATGGCATTGCCATCCAGCACAATCACTCTGCGCGCAGCGGGAGATCGCGTGTCCATTTCTACATTAAAATGTCGTTCCAGATCTTCCGCGAGCGTCGTTTTCCCGGCACCCGAGTTCCCCGTCAGCCAGAAAATAGGGAATCGATGGCTCATGCGGTGCGTTTTTCTGCGTAGAGTTTTTTGCGGATGTCTGTTGCGGAGATTGCTTCCGTATCCGTGTCCAATTGAATGAGTTCATACCCCACGTCGCGACCGATGAAGACGGTGAGGTCGGCACCGGGATCGTGGATGGAAAGAATGGTGACGCGGGCGGGATCGGGGAATGCTGCACGGATGAGTGCTTTGCGCTTTTCCACATCAAAAGGGTTGATGTCAGTCTGCTCCGTGTCGCGCAGCAGGATCACGCAATGATCTTTCTCTTGCAGGATTTTCTCCACGCATTTTTTATGTCCTGCATGAAAAGGTTGAAAGCGTCCGATGAACACGCCTGTCTTCATGTCAATAATGATAGCACGCGGGGAAGTAAGGTAGGTATGGTACGTCAGGTAGGTATGGTAGGTTTTAACCTACCTGACCTACCTGACCTACCGTACCTACCGGACATTTTATCCTTGATGCCACAGCCACGAACTTTATTTGTCCCTTCTCTGCATGGCTCTTCTGCTCCCACACTCGGTCTTCCTACATATTCCAAAAACCGGAGGCATGTGGGTACGACAGGCTCTCCTGCGATCGGGTCTTGCAAAGGCCGAGCTCCGGCATCGGCAACATGCGGAGGGCACATTGACTGCCTATCCTCACTGCTGCAAGCACACGCGCGTGGAAGATCTGGATGATCATTCGATCAAGGGGAAAATGTTCTTTGCGTTCGTGCGACATCCGCTCTCGTATTATCAATCCTACTGGGCGTTCAAAATGCGCACGGGTTGGAATCACAGGGATATTTTCGACCAAACATTCGCGCACGAAGATTTTTCATCCTTCGTTCGGGCAGTCACTTCGGAAAAGCCGGGATGGGTGACATCCATGTATCAGGCGTATCTTGGCAATGATCGAGTGCACATCATTGGGAAACAGGAAACATTGGCAGAAGATTTGATTCGAGCGCTCACCGAAGCGGGCGAAATGTTCGATGCATCCATCATCCGTGGAACACCTAAACAGAATGAGGCTGCGTCCTTGGATTCCTGGCGGGAACAATGCCGATATACGCCGAAACTTGAGCTGGCAGTGCGCCGGAGCGAACAGGAGGCACTGAAGGTGTTTGAGTATTTTTGAGCTTATTGAAGGACGCATTCCCTTCACAGAAAGATACTTTGGCTGATATGCTGCCTTCGCTCTTTTTTCATGCGGGTATCGTACCCGCCTTCGTCCCGCACCGGCGGGACTACGGTGGGCAGGCAGTGTTCGTACATCAGCCTTCCTAAGATCATTCTCACATGCGGGTATCGTACAGTGGTAGTACATCAGCCTTCCAAGCTGAGGATGCGGGTTCGATTCCCGCTACCCGCTCCAATCTTTACAGCAGATCACACATCAATGATATCTTTTTTGTTCGCCATCTCTTTCCGGATGCTCTTTGTGAGATGGAGAAACGCAATGATAGCCAGGATGAGCACGGTGGCATCATCTGCAAAGCCGAGAACGGGGAGAATATCGGGAATAATGTCCAGCGGCATAAGGCCATAGAGAATCGCACCGATGATTGTTGCTTTTGCAGCGAATGGAGTTTTGCGATGAAAGAAGAGAGCCACTGCAATCTTTGCCTTTTGTTTCCACGAAAGTTTGCGCATGCAGTCAGTATAGCAAAAATCCTCTATTCTATGGCTGTGCAGAAGAATACGTACAACCTCCTCGATTTCGGCCACGGCAAACGCCTGGAACAGTGGGGCGAGTACATGCTTGTGCGTCCGGATCCCACGGCTGCAGGGGAGCCACTGCATCCCGCATTGTGGAGCAAGGCTGATGCCGTGTATGAAGGGGAGAAAGGAAAAGGAACTTGGAGAAAGAACACGGAACTTCCGGAGCAGTGGATGATCGCAGTGGATGATCTTCATCTGCGTGTTCGACTTGCGCCGTACAAACATACGGGAGTCTTTCCGGAACAAGTAGAAAATTGGCGCTGGGCTCGTGCGCGGGGATCGGCGGGCAAGCCGCTCACGGTGCTGAATCTTTTTGCATACACCGGAGGCATGACGATGGCATTGGCGAAGGATGGGCATGCGGTCACCCATGTGGATGCCTCCAAGCCCGCCATTGTCTGGGCGAAAGAGAATGCCGAGCTCAATCAACTTTCCCCGACGAGTGTCCGTTGGATCATGGATGATGTTCCCACGTTCGTCGCTCGGGAAAAAAAGCGCGGCAAGCAGTACGACGGCATTATTTTAGATCCTCCTGCGTACGGGCATTCTCCCTCGGGCAAAACCTGGCGTGTGGAGCGCGATCTAGCGCCTCTATTGGAAGATTGCATTGCGATTCTTTCTAGCCAGCCTGCATTTTTGATCCTCAATGGCTATGCACAAGCCGATACACCGGACAGTTTCCGCAGGTTGCTCACGGGCATCATCAAGACCAAGAATCCGCGGCAGAAGTTTGATTTGGAAACAAAAGAGATGAATCTCGAGACGGAAGACGGAAGGAAACTTTCGACGGGAATCGTTGCTCGCGTGGCGTTTCGCTGAAGTTTTAAAGGATCTTTAACCGCGTGCCGACCATATTTTTCTGCACGTATACAAGGCCGATAGGACTGTTACAAGAATAATTCCAAGCAATGCAACCAGAGTCACGCCGTCCGCCACATGTTGTGCTGCGGACAGCTTCCACGTCGTCTGCTTGCCATTGATGAATCGTTCCAGATTCGGAAGATCATCGATGTCTATGCGATCTCCGGGACGGCAACCGTTCTCTTTTCCATATGCAATGCATGCGGGATTGTAGACATTCAGTGCGTCGTCCCATGCCAAATTGACGGGGCCGTCTTGCAAGGCGGGGAAATTCGAGGATTGGATGGTTTCGTAACAGCGCGATCCGGTGGAACCCTGGAAGAAATAATGAAAATCGGACACCTTAAGACCGCGCAAATTTTGCACTTTTGTAATCGGCTGCTTCAGCGGGTCCGGATCCGCATGCAGTGATGCGTTAATCTGATCATACGGAAGCGTGTACTCCAGGCTTTGGAGGAGGGGACTGTATGCTCCGATGAATGCCGCAACGGTCAGCACAGAGGCTCCCAGCGCTGCGCGTGCATTCCACACTTTCCAACGCTCTTTTTGGAAGAGGAGAGCCAATCCCCGGATGCCGCCTATGGAGAAAAGCAACGCGAGAATGAGAAGGAAGCGTTCCGGCACGCGCAGTGAAGAAAAGAAAGGGAATTTCTGCAGCGTTTCGGGGATGATTCCCACCCCATGGACTATCCCCAGAAGGAACCCGGCAATGCACAATGCGGTGATTGCAAGAAAAACCTTTTTCCATCTTCCTATGTGCGGATTCTTGAGAAATAACCATGCGAGCACCATGATTCCAATGAGAACGACGGGGGATGTGAACATGCTCTCTTCGTGGATCCTGTTGATGGGATCTTGCGTAAAGAACCACGGCAGCTGTGGGAATGCCCACAGGGCTTTCGCTGCGAACAGGAGGACATTTTGGCCTGCGGTGTATTCATAGAAAGCCATGGATCGTGGCAGGACACGCATGACGCTGTATACGGCAACGAGTTTGCTTGCACCCAGCGTCAGTGAAGCCAATCCAAAAAAGAAACATCGGCGGCCAAGAACAATCAATCTGTTCCGGGGCTCCGCAGACAGCAGAAGATCGAAGGGAAGGAAAAAGACAATCAGCGGAAGAATAATGAAGGATGCCAAATGGCTGCCCGAATACAGGAAAATCCCTGCGAGCACTGTGGCAAAGGTGGCGCGCTGCAGGAGAACGAACCGGTTTGATTCCTTCTCACGATGAAAAAGCACCCATAGCACCCACGACATCAACGGGAGAGTGAAGTAGGAAAGATGTCCCACAGCGAGATGAACAAAAAAGAATCCGTTCGCCGTGCACACCAGAGCCAGGACATGTGACCACGGGGATGTCAGCCGCAAGACATCCTTCCCGAAGAAAACCCATCCGACATAGCCCAGCACCATGCCGATGAAAATGCTGAGCTGTGCGGCAGTCCAGAGGTCAAGAAAGAAGCTCAGGAACTGCGGCAGAGAGTAGAAAAGATCTTGCGGATTGCCGTACTGAGGAAAACCGCCGCACAAATGCGGCGCGAAGCGAAGCGGTAGAAGCCCCTGACGAAGAAAATGCCACTTTCCCTCCAGCATGCGCGGGAAGAAGTAGAAATAATCGTGCCCCAGTACCGGGTACTGCGCGTTCAGTCCCCAGAAAAAGAAGAACAGGAAGATTCCCAGAATAACGATGTGCCATGGAATACGCTTCATTGCCTGAGTGTAACGGAATTGTTTCCTGTGCGCTCCCCTCAGAGATCTACGATCGCCTCAAGCCCTCCATACACCATCCGCCTCACCCGGCTTCGTCCCGCTGAAGCGTGACTACGCCGCGGTTTCGCTCAATGGTCTTTCACATGTCGACGATTGCTTGGAATCCGCCGTACGACATGCGCTTCATGTCAAAAGGCATGGGCTTATCTTTAAAATTGTCCTCGCTCATAGCGGGATCCTTCATGACTTTGGCATTCACTTGGTCGCGGTGCTTGCGGGACTTGTAGACGATGAAGGAGAACACCACCGTCTCGCCTTTCTTCACTTTTGCGATTTTGGGAAATGAGGCAAATGCCATACCTCCCATGTTGGATGGCAGGTCATCGCCCACGGCTTCTATGTATTCCAAAGCGCCGTATTTCTTCCATAATTTTCCGCCCAGCTTAGCCATTTTTAAATAGGCCTTCACATTTTTCTTTGGAATGGGAATAACGAAGCCATCGATGTAACGCATAAAAAAGTGGGGAAAGAATTACATGGTTTTCACGTGTTCTGCGAGACGGCCCAGCGTCTGTTGTCCGCCCTCGATGGCGTAGCCTTTCACTCTTTCGAACTCTTCCTTTGTGACGAAGAGCACCTTCATCGTGACGCGCGTCTTTCCGTTGCCAAGATCGTCGAACGTCACCACGGACTCGAAATGGTGCACTTTTGCCCCGTCTTCCGCATGTACGTACACGATCCGTTCTGGCTTCACGAGTTCCTTGTAAATGATCTTGTTCGGATAATCGACGCCATCGGGACTGTGCATCATGAACCGCCACACACCACCGGGCTTCACGCTGATTTCATGGAACGTATTCGTAAATCCATTCGGACCCCACCACTTGATAAGGTGCTCCGGCTCCGTCCACGCGCGCCAGAGAAGGTCGCGTGGTGCTTGGATGTCCCTTGTGATGATCATTTCCCGGTCTTTGGTGCTTGAAGTGTGCATGGAAGAATGAGAGAAAATTAAAGAATAGCGACAAACTTATCCAGTGATTCATTCCAGCCTTGCTCGGCCATTGAAGCGAAGTCCGTCGGGTGGCCTTTATGCAGAACCGTCAGCTTTGTCTTGCTTGCCCTGAGCGCAGCCGAAGGGCCGGGGCCCGCGTCTTCAAATGTCACAGTCACTTCCATTTCTTCCGGCCATTCGCCCGGCAGACCGGCCTCATTCGGCGTGATGATATTGCCGTCTTTGTCCATGAAGTGATCCGATGCGACGATCTTCTCCATAGGAATGACTTCTTTGTAGGTGCCTCCGCTTGGCATGTCTTTGTCGTATTCCGTGCCCGCCGGTCCGCGCATGGTGTACATAAATTTGCCGCCTGTACGCAGGTCATTTTTAATCATCGGTGCAGTGAAGTCCTTGGGACCCCACCATTTTTTGATTTGTTCAGGTTCCGTCCACGCTTTCCAAACCTGTTCGCGCGGGGCGTTCAAGATGCGGGTAATAACTAAATCTTTCGTCTTACTTTGCACGGCCATAAGAAGAGGGGGGAAGGGTTTTTAAATACGATTCGAGTGAATCCAAACGGTCATTCCAGAAACGTTCATAGTAGCGCAAATACTTTGCGGCGTCACTAAAAGCGGCGGGAGAAAGTTGGACAATTTGCTCTTTGCCTTCGCGGCGTTTTACGACCAATCTGGCCTTCTCCAGAACTTTCAGGTGCTTCGAAATCGCAGCAAATGTCATCTTATAATGCTTGGCAATATCTCCGATGGAGAGTTCCTTCCTCGCGACGCGTCTGAGGATATCGCGGCGAGTTGGATCCGCGAGGGACTGAAAGATCAGGCCGATGGGATCGATCGTTAATTCAACCATTTGGTTGAATGATATGGTACGTGCCAATGGAAGTCAACAAACATAGAAGTTGTTTTGACTGGGTCGGTGGTTTAGTATGCATCTTCATGGCAGACGATATCACCAACATCGTGCTTCTGGAGCATATGCAGGCAATGAAGAACGATTTGCAGCAGCAGATAGCAGCTTTAGACCGGAAGTTAGATCAGAAAATAGCTGGGGTTGAAAAGAATATGGCAAATCTGAGCGCAAAAATGGGCGAAGGTTTCGAAGAAGCCCGCCAGCACCGTCAGGCACTTCAGGAGGATTTGGAGGAAACGATGCGTAAGCTCAGCAAGCACGAAGCAAAGCTGGCAAGGCTTTAGATTTACAATGATTGCTCGCGTTTAATTTTGCTGAAGAGCATCACGAAGCAGTTGTTTCACCAGAGTGGAATTTCCAAGTTGTTTTGCCTGCAGGAGCTTTATGCGCAAGTTCATACTTTTCGCATAATGCTTTATGAGGTGGCTCGGGCTAGCAGTGCTTTCCAATGCTTGGCGCGCACTATCCAATGCGGTAAACAATTCAGAATCTATAGATATTCCATCTCCACTTTGTACGAATGCCACGGCTGATTCCGTCATGGCAGCCAGATTGATATCTTGAGCGCTCTCATCCGTTGGATTTTGTTGAAAGACAGAAATCGCTTCAGTCAGTGTGGACATGGGACAAGCTTACATGGATTTCAGTGCTCAAGAAACTCCCGAAGGAGTTCAAAATAATCATTTTCTTTCATGAGACGCCTCCATCGCTCGCTTGGTATCCGGTTTTGTCCACGGATTGCATCGGAGCAATCTCCAGAATGCCAGTGCGCTGCCGACAACCACTCCTTTTTCCTGAATAATCTGCTGAGCGTATTTAGAACAGGTGGGGGAGTGGCGGCAGTAACCGTACGGATGCAGGTGCCTCAGCGGTCCATGATCCGGTGAAAGCGTGTGCTGATACACCGTTATGCAGCCCACGAGCAGTGTGCGCGGTATGTGCCAAAGCGTGACTAGAAAATGCTTCATGCGGAAGGGAATTGCTTACGGAGAAGAGAATCGGTATGTTCCATCGTAATCCTTTCCGCACTCTTATGCAGCTCACTTCCGGAGATGTTCTCATCGGCCTTTACATCGTTGTGGCGGTCATGCTGATCATCGTGCTGTACCACGCGCTGTTTGTGATGGTGGACATGCGGAAAATCCTCCGCCGGGTGGAAGACATTACGGCGCAAGTGGAAGCAGTTATCCTCAAACCGATCTCCATGGCGGACCAGATCATGGAGTGGGTGATTTCCAACATAGATGCACTCGCGAAGAAGAAAGAGAAGAAGCACCATGAAAGACACGAATGACACGAAGGAATTGAAATGAATAAAAAGACGCCCGGGGATCGTGCGTATTTTTTCCTTCGTGTCCTTCTCTTCGTTCGTGTCTTTCGTGTCCTTTATTAAAGGATTGGCTGCTTATCCACGAATACGCGGATAAAGAGCCGCTTCACCACCTCCACGGAGGCATCCCACAGTTCATGGAGGAGAGCATTCAGGCGGCGAATGCGTGCGTAGAGTTCGTTCAAATAAAAGGCCGCGCCGGGCTTCTGCAGGCGCGAAATGCGAGCAGCTTCTTTTGTCAGTCGCCTCACTTCTCTCTGAATATGTTTTTCCAGTTGCTTCTGCATGAGCACGGGCTCCGGCAGATTGGCAATTGCTTGATCGCGCGGAGAGATCTGCCCCGCACCGGCTGTGCCTGCGGCCATTCCCATGTCACCGGAGATATCTTCACCTGTTCTTTCACTCACGCGCTGCGGAACGCTGTCAATCGCGTTCAATGTATCCAACATGCGTATTACTTCACTTTTCAACGGCTGCGATACGATATGTTTTGTAGCGTCGTGATACTCCGGTGAGTGTGAGAATCCCTTTTCGAATGGTGAAGATGTCGCTCCCATGTACCTCTATTTTCCCTTTTTTTCGATGAAAAGTCAATCGAAAGCGTACATGGTTTTCAGCTACTGCAAGCCATCTTTACGGCACACTCCGCGCTCGATATCATGATGATATGGAACAAACGATTTTCCATCGCATCCTTCAAAAAGAAATTCCCGCGAGTGTTGTGTACGAAGACGAGGAAGTGCTGGCATTCAAAGACATTCATCCGAAAGCAACGACACATCTGCTGTTCATTCCCAAACATTTCGTTGCTTCCATAGCAGATGTCACGCCGGAGACCGCGCATCTTCCGGGGATGCTCATCTTAAAAGCGCAGAAATTCGCCAAAGAGAAGGGGATTCAGGGCTACAAATTAACGTTCCACGTGGGAAAAGGCGGAGGGCAGGAGGTGATGTACCTCCACTTACATTTTCTCAGCGAAGAGAGAGTGTCGGAGGATTAATGGACAATGTACAACTGACAACTGACAATGACGCAGGAGCTCAGAATCGAGAGCTGCTGCCATCGTTGTCAATTGTCCATTGTCAGTTGCTTAGGCGCTGTATCCCGCCTCCTTCGCTTCGTCCTCTGTCTTAAACTCCACGCGGTTCTCATCTTTGATCTTCTCTGCTGCGGCAGAATCCGCCGGGTAGTATTTCTTGCCGGTCTTGGATGCCACGAATCCGGTCGCGGCCATGGAAGGCCGCTCTTTTGATGTTTCGGATTCGGTGCCTTCTTTCTTCGCGGATTCCTTGGCTTTGGCTTCCTCTTCCTCGCGTTCGCGCTTGATGCGCTCCATCGTCTCTTTATCGATCGGCTTCAAGGCTTTTACCGAGAGACCGATGCGGCGCTCGTCGACATCGATATTGATGACTTGTGCATCCACTTTCTCGCCGATCTTCAGCACTTCGGATGCATCCGTCACTTTGTGGTGCGCAAGTTCCGTGAGGTGCACCAAGCCATTGATGTCCTTCTCCAGCTTCAGGAATGCGCCGTAATCCGCAAAGCGGACGACTGTTCCCTGCACGCGCTTGCCCACCGGGTAGCGCTCTGCAATCTCTTCCCAGGGGTCTTTCGTCAGCTGCTTGATGCTGAGCGAGAGTTTGTCTCCGTCGATACCGATGATCTTCACCTTCACTTTGTCGCCGACTTCCGCGAACTCGGACGGGTTTTTCACATGTCCCCAGGCGATCTCGGAAATGTGCACGAGTCCTTCCAGTCCGTCGAAGGCGACGAAGAGACCGAATTTCACAATGCCGCTGACGAGACCTTCTTTTTCATCGCCGGCCTTCAGGCTTTCCAAAGACTTCGCGCGTTCCTCTGCCATTGCCTCGCGTTCGGACACAACGATCTTGCCGGCATCTTCATCCATCGTGATGATTTTCACCGTGAAAGTGTGGCCGACGAACTTTTGCAGGCGGTTGATGATCTCGGATGCATCCGCATTGTTGACGCGCGGATAATTGGACGGCGCCAGTTGGCTCACCGGCAAGAAGGTGCGAATACCATCAATATTCGCGAGCAGACCTCCTTTGTTCGCCTCCTGTGGCGTGAATTTCATCGTGGCGTCCGTTTCCACCATGCGGTGGAACTTGTCCCACGCACGCTGTTGGCTGGCCATGCGGAGGCTCAGCACGATCATTCCTTCGTCGTTCTCTTCCTCCAATACGAGTGCCATGATGGGGTCGCCGAGTTTGAGATCCTTAAACGTATTGAAAGAATCACGGAGTTCTCGTCCGGAAACGATCCCGGTCGTCACGCCGCCGATATCCAGGAGCAGTTTGTTCTTTCCGCGAAATACCACGGTTCCTTCCACCAGTTCTCCGGGTTTCACTTGCACCACTTCGGGAGAATCTTTGAGGAGAGCATCCATCACGGGATTCGTTCGTTCCAAAATTTTTGCTTTTTTTGCCATAAAAAACGGTTGGTGCGAGAGGAAGAAGTAGAGGAAGCAACTGTCCTCGCACGAGCAGCAGAAACTTCGGCGCATACTATGGCTTCCCGGCTATTCATTGTCAATGCTTCTTGACGATCAAAATTCATCACAATTGCTCCAATCCGTTGTAGAGACGCGACATGGTTCGACAAGCTCACCACAGGTGTCGCGTCTCTACTGACGTCGAAGGGGATCCTCATCTCCGTCAGTAGAGACGTCCCGCCGGGACGTCTCTACAAACGAACATCGCATTTCCAAAAACCTTGCGAAGGATTTTTATCCTTTGAGAATTTACAGCACCGACTTCTCCACGTTCATCTTTTCCTCCGGCGGCAGTTTTTGTTCTTGGCTCGTACGGGGATTGTAGATTTGGTAATACAGTTCGATGAGTTCGTGCGTCGAAAGTCTGCGGCTGGTGAGGCCGATGTTTTCCAAGCCCGTTTGCACCAGGTTCACGCGGTCATTCAATTGACGGCTGATGTCCGCGAATTCTCGATGCCGTTGCGTGGCTTTGCTTCCCGTGTCATCCGGATTCATCCATCCGAAGAACTGTTCCAGAATCGTCTTTTTACGGATGATGTGATCAAACGGAACGATCACGTAAAACTTCTTCTGCATGATGTCGGCCACATCCACAAGACGTTCGATGAAGCCGGCGTAGGCTTGTGTTTGAGACTTTAAAAGTTCATTCGTCTGTTTGTCGCCGGTCTTTTTCAACTGCTCCAGATACGGATCGATATTCATTCTCGTCGAACGCACCAGAACCTGCACCGGGAAATAGAGCGTGTTCACAAACGACTCGTAACCGGAGATGATGCCCTGCTGCTCCGTCTCGCTCTTCAAGTTGAAGTTCAAGGCTTCCACTTGCAGCACGCCGCGGACGCCGCCGTTTTTCAGGAGAACGGTGTCATTGCGGATTTCTCCGATGGGTACAAAGCGCTGCGTGGAGCTCAAGATGTTCTTCTTGCGCTCGCGCACGGTGCTCTTCGGCAGCTTGATGATGTTTTTCAAATCCATGATCAGGTTAAAGGAAAAATATCGCGGAAGACGGCGGGGAGATCGTCGTGTCCCGTCAAATCATCCGGTTCATTGGCGGAAATTCTGCCCGGATCCACCGGACGACGCGGACGCTCTTCCATCTCTTCGTGTTCCGTTTCCGGAAGTTCATGCGCAGGTTCTTGCATCATGTCTTCCTCTGTTTCCAGCATCTCGTGATCGGAACTGTCCAAGATGGAACTGAGTTCTTTGATGCGTTCACTGCGCTCGTCTGTCGCCGGTTGTGACATGCTCGGGTTCTCTTTCTTCGCTTTGTCTTGCTGCGACAGCACGCGAATGTTGATGCTGATGCCGCGGCGGGGACTGAAGGTGCGGATGCTCGGCTTGTTGAAGCGTTCGAACATCAAAAAGCAGATGCGCATGAGACTCAAGTCATTGATCTTGATGAGTGCGAACGCAACGGCAATGGCGCAGGGAATCCACACAAGAATCGTTATGGCCAAGGGAACGCTGCCGTACACTTTCGCAATGCTTGCCCAGAGTGCGTAACTGAATCCGCCGCCAATGGCCATAATGAGCGTCTGGCGCAGCGTGAGAGGACCGACAATGCGATCTTCGATGTACACGTTTTGCGGAATTTTGACGGGTTCAATGGGCATTTGTTTTTGTGAGCGGGAACCCATAATTATAGCATAAAAATTAGGAGAACGCTTCTGTGAAGGTTTGGCTTAATATAAGAATATGTTGATGTAATACTATTTTTTAAGTATCAATTATTGTGGTCAATTCGCGCAAAAGAACCAAAGTAACACCCCGCCTTCGCTCCGCTACGCGGAGACTACGGCGGGCAGGCAAACGCCAAGAGAGGTTCAAGTGTCAAGCTTCAAAGTATATCTTTTGTGCGCTTATTGCTTTTATTGAAAGATCGTTGCAGCATGTCTGTCTTTCCCTACTTTATGAGCGCAGGACTTCGTGAACAAAAGAAAATTGAAGACTATTATCTTCGAGATGCAAGTGGCGTCGAACATCATGCGGAACATCACGCAGCCCCGGATTATATCGAAGGAACAAGGGGTAAGAAATTTTTACAAAGGCAATTGGCAGGCTTGCGTCTCGTGATGATGAATCAAGTGCGTCCGATGACGCTGAAGCAATCTCAGGAATCGGAGAATTGCAAACGCAGAATTGCTGTCATACGCGAAGCATTGAAACGCTGGCGCACAGGGGAGAGATGGGGAGCTCTTACTCGGCAAGAACCACATCTTCCGGCTCCGGCTCTTCCTGACGCTGTTTTGGAGCCTTTGAAGAAGACGGCATAAACTCGAGCTTGTCCTTGTTCTTCGTCACGCGGATGAGGTCACCCCTGTGGAAGATTCCTTTCAGAATGTGCTCCGCAAGTTCCGCTTCTATGCGTTCTTGGATGACGCGGCGCACGGGACGCGCACCGTATTCGGGATCAAAGCCTTCTTCCGCAAGCAAGTTGATGACCTTCTGGTCGAAATCGATTTCGAAGCCCTGTTGCTTCAAACGGTCCGCCAAGTGTTCCAAGTGCATTTTCACGATCTTGCGGATGCTCTGTTGATTCAGCGCGTTGAAGACGATCTGATGATCCACGCGGTTCAAGAATTCCGGACGGAAGTGATCCTTTAATTCCTCCAAGACTTCCTGACACTTGGCTTCGTACTCGTTCTCCTCGGCTTTGGCTTCTTCTTCCAACTTGAAGCCGATCTTTGCGGCTTGCTTGGTCAGCTTCTCTGCACCGATGTTGCTGGTCATGACAATGATCGTGTTCGTGAAGTCCACCTGCTTGCCCTGCGCATCGGTGAGCATGCCGTCCTCCAAAATTTGGAGGAGAACGTTGAAGAATTCCGGGTGCGCTTTCTCCACTTCATCAAAGAGAACGACGGAGTACGGTTTCCTGCGAACGGCTTCCGTCAGTTGACCTCCTTCTTCGTAGCCCACGTAGCCGGCCGTTGCGCCGACAAGGCGGGAGACGTTGTGGCGCTCCATGAACTCGGACATGTCGATCTTGATCAAGGCATCTTCGCGGTTGAAGACTTCTTTCGCGATGGTACGCACAAGTTCCGTCTTTCCCACGCCTGTGGGTCCGAGGAAGAGGAATGACCCGATGGGACGCTTGATGTCGCTGATGCCGACGCGGCTGCGGCGGATGGCGCGCGCCACTTTCTTGATTGCTTCGTCCTGTCCGATGACGGATTTTCGCAGGAGCAACTCAAGATTCGTGAGGCGCTTGGCTTCGGTTTTCAGCAGTTTCGTCACCGGGATGCCCGTCATGCGGCCGATGACGTGTGCAATATCATCTTCATTGATTTGAATGGGCGTGCGGCGGTCGCCGTCCACGCTCTCCTTCATGTGATCCAACTTTTCTTTTAAGTTCTGCTGGTCCTGTTTCAATTTCAGAGCCAGGTGGTACTTCTGTTCCTTCACAGCTTGCTGCTGTTTCGCGATGAGCTGTTCCAACTTATCTTCGGTCTTCTTCAATTCCGGCGACACTTGCGCATGCTGTAAACTCTTGCCTGCAGCGGCTTCGTCCAGCACATCGATGGCTTTGTCCGGCAGGTAGCGCTCGCTCAAGTACCGTTTGCTCAAATGCACGGAAGCTTCGATCGCTTCGTCCGTGATCGTGAGGTGATGGAACTCTTCAAAACTCTTCTTCAGCCCTTTCAGGATCTGAATGGCATCCGGCACAGTCGGTTCTTCCACCATGATGGATTGGAATCGGCGTTCCAGTGCCCGGTCTTTCTCGATCGTCCTATATTCATCCACGGTCGTCGCTCCGATGACACGGAGTGTCCCACGGCTCAGTGCAGGCTTCAAGATATTGGCTGCATCCAGCGAACCTTCCGCCGAGCCTGCACCCACGACGGTGTGCATTTCATCGATGAACAGAATGATCTGATTCTCACTCTTCGTTGCTTCTTTAATAATGTCGTCGAAACGCTGCTCGAATTCTCCGCGGTACTTGGTTCCCGCAACGAGTGAACCCATATTCAGGATCAGCACGCGGACATTCCTCAGTGAATCCGGCACGGTGCCCGCGGCAATGCGCTGCGCGAGTCCTTCCACAATCGCGGTCTTTCCCACACCTGGTTCACCGATGAGCACGGGGTTGTTTTTGGTCTTCCGATTGAGGATCCTCACCAGGCGTTCGATCTCTTGATCTCGACCGATAATGGGGTCCATCTTTCCTTCTTTCACTTTCTCCACGAGGTCATCCGTAAAGTAATCGAGCACGGGAGTTTTACTCTTCCCATCGCCTTTTTTCCGCTTCGGGCCCCCTTCCATCATCATCGGGTCTCCGCCTTGACCATTCTGCATGCCGACAATCACGCCCTGGAGGCCGTGGAAGAACGCTTCCAATGACTGCTCCATGTTTCTGTTCTGCTGCTTGAACTGGTTGATCTGGCCGAACATTTCTTCGACTCTGAGTCTCAAATCTTCCGGATCGACCTGCATGTTCTCCAGTATCAACGTTGCGGCATTCTTCCCCGTCGAAACGAGCGAGTGGAGCAGGTGCTCCGTACCGACGTTCGCATGACGGAACTTGTGGGCCGTCATCACACTCTGTTCAATGACGGTGTGCAGAAATGTCGAAAGTCCGTGTTTCACATGTTGTCCTTCGATGTTCGTCGTTTTCATCGCTTTGAGGAGGATCCGAACGTTCTCCTGCGTGACTCCCGCTCCGGTGAAGATCGAAAAGCCGAGTGACTTCGGAATGCTCAAAAGACCCAGTAGCAAGTGCTCGGTGCCGATGTAGCTCGATTTCATGTTCTTCGCTTCCTGCTCCGCAATCTGGAGAGCAAGCTTTGCATTGGGTGTAAAACGATCGAAGGGATGCATATTCGATAGGGGGTAGAAATCTTCTTGGGTTTATCACTCTAACTTACCGAGTGATAATTTTCTACAAGAATCATGATATTTTACCCGAAGAAGCAGAGGGGCGGAACTCACCCTCGTCAAAAAGAATGTTCGGACAACCAAATGGAAAATGGATAGTACATCTGCAACTTTTTGCAAGAAGACAGGCTTCATGCAGCCCATTCTAAGTGTTCACTAAATTTGTTCAAGTTAGTGGGATTGACCAAAACTTTCAATGGATTGAATTATTACTTTCAGGGTGCAGGTGGCATCGCCTTCCAGGCGATGAGGTGGGCAGGAAATTGTTATGCAAAAGATTGTGAAAAATATTCCTCGGTGCACACCTCATCGGCAAGATGCCGATGCTACCCATCCCAACTATCCTCTCGCGTGTGCTTCTCTCCAATCTTCCAGGAAAAGAGCAATGATCGTTGTTGTTGGAATCGAAAGGATGATGCCGAGAACAGGATGGATCACAGTCGGGAAGCTGACACCCACGAGCATGGCGAAGATGATGGCGACGGGCGAGAGTCCCACGGCGCGTTTCATAATGAGCGGCACGAGCAAGTTATTCTCGCACCACTGGATGATGTAATAGACAACCGCGAGCACCAGAGCCCAGATGAATCCTTCCTGCGTGAGGGCGATCAAGACTGCCGGCACCGCCGCAATGAACGGACCGACGACGGGAATGAATTCCGTGAACCCTGCGAGGATGGCCAACGTGAGGGCATATGGCATCCGCAGAATGACCAAAGCAAGGAAGACGAGCAGGCCGATGGAGAGGCACAGGAGCAGCTGTCCGCGCGCCCACTGGCCGATCTTCATGTGAACGGCTTCGGATTTATTATCCAAATACGGACGGAATCTTCTGGGGAGAAAACCGCGCAGCCAGCTCAAGATTTTTTCTTTTTCGATCTGAATGAAGAAGGCCAGCACCAGCACGATGACGAGGTTAACAAAGAAATTCACGACCGAGCCGGCGAGCTGTGCAGCAATGCGCAACCAACTCTGCGCCGCCGTGGACAGATCTTGGCCAAACCGTTGCAGCGCGTCCGTAAAGCGATCGATGGAGAGATCCTGCAATGTGGTTTGAATGAGGACGGTCAAACGAGCATTCACTTCCTCGGTGAAGAGCGGCAACGAAATCGTGGGATCCGCCAGGAAGGTATTCACTTCCTCGCTCACGAACAGCGCAATCTGCTGCAGCTGCACCGAGATGATCGGAATGAGGGAAATCAGCAGGAACAGAATCAAGAATACCGCGACGAAGTATTGAAGAAGAATGGCGATGCCGCGTGGGATGCCCATGCGCTTCATGGCGTGCACTCCCGGGTCCAGCACCATGGCGATAAAGACCGCGAGCAGAAGCAGAATGAGTTTGTCGCGGAGGAAATATGTGAGGAAGACGCCCGCGACAATGGCGACAATGGCGAATGTCGCTCTGACGACGCTGCGGATGGAAAGGTGCACAAGAATTTCTTCCTGCTCGGGAGCCTCCGGCAGCGGTGAGGAAGTTTTCTTCTGTTCACGGATGCCGCCCTGCTTCGCCTTTGCAAAAAGTTTCTGCGCCTTTCTTCCAATGATACGAAGCGATGTGAATGCCTGCGAAGAATCTTTGGGTGTCATAAGGCTACCGGTCCCAATAGTAACGTACTGATCGCGAAGTCGACAATGACGAAGGAGAGAATACAGAGGGCAAGACCGATGAGCGCCCATGTCACGCGCTTCTTGCCGCCCTCTTTATCGCCCGTCAGTCCGCCCATGCCGATTTGATATCCGCCCTTGAGGATTTCCATCAACGCGAATCCTCCGCTCATGGCAAAAACGATCTGGATCAAATACCCCACATACAAAGGAACGCAGTCAAAATCGAATTCTCCCGTGATAAAATTGCACTTGTCGCCAAGCGTTCCGCTTGCGGGAATGAGCGCTGGATCCTGTGCAACGGCGCTCCCGGCGGCCGCACCAAGGGCGATCATCAGAAGCGTGATGACGGAAGATTGTTTCACGCAGGTATCTTGCGGGAGGCTGTCGATCTATGCGATCCCGATGCGGTATTTGGGATTGATATTCGGAGGGTTATATTGTTATATTGCTATATTGTTTTGATGAAAAATCAGTGGGGCTCGCTTGCGAACAATATAACAATGTAACAATATAACAATCGTACACGATAACAATCGTTTCATCATGTTCTCCTGGCAGACCACCCCCCGGCCCATTGTCGCACTTGCCCCTATGGCGGGCGTGACGGATGCGTCGTACCGACAACTCATCAAAAGGATCGCACCCGAAGTGATCGTGTACACGGAGTTTCTGAGCACCGATGCCATCCACTACGGCGCGAAGAAGACGATGGAATTGCTCAATTTCGATCCCACGTTGGAGCGACCGTTCATCGTGCAGGTGTTTGGCAAAGATCCGGAGCATTTCCTCAGTGCTGCGAAGGTGATCGAGCAACTTGGGGCGGACGGCATCGACATCAACATGGGTTGTCCCGCAGCAAAGGTCGTTTCCTCTTGTCATGGCTCGGCGTTGATCCGCAATCCGAAACTTGCGGCAGAGCTCGTCCATGCAACGGTGAAGGCTGTGAAGATTCCCGTGAGCGTGAAGACGCGTCTCGGATGGGAATGCATCGATACGCTGATTCCTTTCTGCAAAGGTCTGGTGGAAGCGGGCGCTCAGGCTCTCGCAATCCACGGCCGCCGTTACCATGATAAATTCAGCGGCGCGGCGAATTGGGATCCCATCTACGAACTCAAGCGAGAAGTCTCCGTGCCCGTCATCGGCAATGGCGACATCATGTCTGCAGCCGACGCCGTCGCAAAAATCGGCAATTTGGATGGCGTGATGGTGGGGCGGGGGACATTTGGAAACCCTTGGGTGATGGGGGAGATTGTTGAGGCCTTGAGAAATGACCATAGACCAATGACCAATGACCAACGTGAGATCGACCAGCGGTCGATCTCTACACCAACAACTTTCGAAGAAAAAATCCCCTGGATTCTGGAACATTGCGAACTTGCCGTGCGAACGAAAGGCGAAAAGAGGGGAATGCTGGAAATGCGCAGACACTTGGCGAGCTACGTAAAGGGAGTGGATGGTGCGAAAGAAATGCGTGCAAAACTGGTGCTCGCAGAGCGCATTGATGATGTGAAGGCAGTCATCTGTCGATGATGAAGACATAAGCTATAAGACACAGGACTTAAGAAAACTTATGTCTTACATCTTGAGTCTTCTATCTTTAGAGTTGCACTTTCACTCCCGGTCCCATGGTTGGGGTGATGAAGACGGATGCAATGTATTCTCCTTTGATGCCGTTCGGGCGCGCTTCTTTTATTGCACCCAGGAGAGCCGTGAGATTTTCCTCCAGTTTTTTTCCGCCGAAGGAAATTCTTCCGAACACCGTGTGGATGATGCCCTGCTTGTCCATCTTGCATTCGATGCGGCCTTTCTTCAGTTCCTGCACGGTCTTGCCGATCTTTTCCGTGACGGTTCCTGCCTTCGGTGATGGCATCAATCCTTTCTGACCCAGTGTCTTTGCGATCTTTCCCAAGTCTTTCATGATCTTGGGGCTGGCGACGGCAATATCGAAATCGATTTTTCCATCGGTGATCTGCTTGATCAAATCTTCATTGCCCGCGAGGTCCGCTCCTGCTTTTTTCGCTTCATCAATCTGGTCATCCGGCACGAAGGCTGCAACGCGCACGTTTTGTCCCGTACCATGTGGAAGGATCACCGTGGTGCGCACGAGTTGATCGGCCTGTGTGGTGTCCGCGAAAATACGGATGTGCGCTTCCGCCGTCGCATCGAACTTGGTTGTGGAGAGCTTGGTCAAAAGTTCCACGGCTTCTGCGAGCGGGAGAATGGGTTTCGTGACGAGTGCTTTTTTCTCGGCGTACTTTTTGCCTCGACGACGTGCGAGGGGACTCTGCTTGGAGGTCATAACGATGAGGAGAACGTGGTAGGAGATCCGGGAAGGATCGTAACGCCTAAGGATTAGAGGCTCCCACGAACGGACGCAGAGTATCAGGGTTTTACTTCGTAAATGCAAGCGCTAAACGAGATCCTTTTGGCAAATGACCAATGACCATAGACCAATGACCAAGGGGGTTCTGCCATGCTATAGAACTTAATTTAGCATTGCTGTAAGTCAAAAAAAGAAGGTTATGAAAATGACATAGAGATATCCCTATTTTCGATTCCATAAGCACAATATAGGATGATTTCATGCAAGAACTCCCTTCGAAGAAAACTTTCGATTTAAAGAAACGAACAACTCTGTTTGGGAAAAACGTTCGCGCTTTTGCCCGATCAATTCCAATCAGCATTATCAATGCTGATGATATAAAACAGTTGCTTCGTTCTTCTGGTTCCGTTGGTGCCAACTATAGAGAAGCAGATGAAGCAGTAAGCCGAAGGGATTTTGCAAACATCATAAAAATTTGCAGAAAGGAATCTAAAGAATCGTGTCATTGGCTGGAACTTCTTTCCGATGGACTTTCGGAGTCTCTCAAGATCAGATGCCGAGAACTTTGGAAAGAAGCCAATGAATTTGTCCTCATCTTTAATGCTATCGTGCGCAGAACCGGCTTCGAGCATCTTGCTAAGAAATAAATCAAAATAGCAAGTTGGTCATTGGTCATTGCGCCTGCCTACCGGCAGGCAGGTCATTGGTCATTCATAAAGTCCTATTTCTTCTTCCCTTTGGCCGGAGCCTTGAAAGGAGACGGAGCCTTCTGATCCCGCGTGCACCAGGAAAGGAGCAAGCCATCGAGCAGTAGCAGCGTCGGCATGATCCACCAGTTGGGTTCGCTCGGCATGCCCAGGAGGATAGTAAGCACCAGCGAAAGGATCGAAAGCAACGTAAGCACGTATCCCATCATCTTGAATGTGAACAAGTAGATGGCATGCGGGACAGCGCGTGCAGCGGGTTCCAAGTCGCGAGCAGCATGGTCATGCCAGAGGAAGGTGAATCCTCCGCAGGCAAAGAGGACGAGCAACCCCAAATAGGCGCTGGCTTCGTACTGGGTGCGTGCAACGACGCTGTAGAGGGCGGGGAGTCCGCCGAGCGTCATCAGCAAAATGCCGGTGGCTTGCAGCAAATAAGAGTAGACCGCCTTGCCGAGTGCCATGGGCTTCACGCCGGCGCTGTGCGCCAGGCTGGGAACAAAGAGAACAGTGATGAGCAGGAGGATTCCGATCGGCAATGTCAGGCCGTAGAACATTCCAACTCCGCTAAAGAGTGCAGAGGGTGCTTCGAACATATCTCAAAGGGGAAGAGTTGGAAGGTAGCGTACGTCTTTCGATTCTCGAAAGCGATTGCAGCCTTAAATCAATGTTACGTGGTCGTATTCCTTGCCCTGCATTTTTTTGATCATTTGTTGCTCGTTACTCGTTCACTCGTTACTCGTTCAGATACACAAAAAACGAGTAACGAACATATGCTAGTAACGAGTAATGAATCAACCCTCCACCGTCACTCCCATGCTTCGCGCAGATCCTGCAATGATCAGCATGGCTCCTTCCAAATCCGTTGCGTTCAAGTCCGGCATTTTGATCTCTGCGATTTCCTTGAGCTGCGCCTTCGTGATCTTGCCGACTTTGTTCTTGTTCGGCTCGCCGCTTCCTTTTTCTATCTTCGCACGCTCCATAATCAACGTGGCTGCCGGCGGCTGCTTCAGTTTGAACGAGAACGAACGATCTTCGTATACGGTGATCTCCACTGGAACGAGTTGTCCTTTTCTGTCCTTCGTCTGCTCGTTGAATTTCGTGCAAAAACCATTGATGTCCACACCGGCCTGGCCGAGCGCAGGTCCCAACGGAGGGGCGGGATTCGCTTGTCCGCCGCGTGCTTGCACTTTGATGACTTTCTTAATCGCCTTTGCCATAGCCGCGGCAGTGTATGGAAAGATCTTTGTACGGTCAATGGAGGATTATGCTTCGTTTGGAAGGTTTTCCGGAGCATACCGTTTCAGCAAATCCTCCAAACCGAAGGCAGGCAGCCGATGCGAAAGGTACTCTGCATCGATGGAAAAATAGAGTTCACCGTCGGAAATTTGACCAATTGTATTGCCTACTGCGGTGAGATCATCCCGAGAATAGGGTGGTTCTGCAACGATATGCGGCGCACTTTTTCCATAGTGAAGAAATCCTGCTTTTTCACGGATTTTTGCTGTCACACGTTGCAGAATTTCGAGATGCTCTGGATCGAGTGTCTCGCCATCTTCGGGGATGAATTCGATGGTTTTGCCGTTGGCATCAACTCTTCCTTTTCCCACGCATCGAAAGATGTAGCCCACCGTCGCTCCGGCTTCGCTCAGAACCGCTTGGACGGGCGTGCCGGGAACGTTAGAACCGGCATCAGCGGATGCCGATGTCGAATCCTTTTGTGCCTCGTTGTCATTTTTTTTCCCCATGATAATAGATGATGAATGAGAAACGTTCAGTTTGTGAGTGCCTCAATGACAGCGAACATATCGTCGTCTTTGCCTTCCGCAATATGGAATTCATACAGCCGCTCGCGGACGCGGACGAACACCAAACGTTCGGTGTCGATGCCGGGATCGAAGAACGTGAGGAAATTCCGGACAGGGTGCCCCGGCCGTTGCTGCGTTTCATCCACCAGTTCCCGCATGTCTGGTGTGAATGAGGTGTGCAGCGCTTCCTTGAGGGCGAGGAAATAGGTTTTCACTTGGGGTGATTCCGTGGAGGAGAGCAATCCCACACGATCACCGTCTTTCATGACAACTATGGTCGTGACGGGAATTTTTTCCGGAATGACGCGGCGGATGATGCTCATTTGCTCCGTCGCAGTGGATGCCAGCGAAAGACTTGCGAGTGTTTCCTCAATATTCGGCCCTGAGAGTTTTCGTACACCGCCGGTGTCGGATTCCGGCTGTGCAGGCGCCACGCCCGGTTGCTCGACAATCGGGATCACTTCCTCCGCATCGGTTTCCGGCAACATGATGAAATTCCTCGTGATCAGCGCATCGGCAATGCCAAGGAGGACAAGTCCCAGGAGCAACCCGCCGCCGACCATGAGTTTCTGCGTAGACACAGGTGCATAGTATAACACTGCTTAAAATCAAAAGGATAAAGGATCTTGTCTCTGCTATCATCTGTCCATGGTCATCAAGCGAACGCAGCAGGCCAAGAGCGCGGTGACGCCGCAGGTGATGAAGGAGGAGAACACGGACTACGAACAGACCCTTCGGCCGCAGCGTATTTCCGAGTATGTGGGACAGGCGAAGATCAAAGGACATTTGCTGGTACACATAGAAGCGGCACGGACACGATCCGAACCGCTCGGCCACACATTGCTGCATGGCCCTCCGGGGCTCGGCAAAACAACGCTCGCGCACATCATCGCAAAAGAAATGAATGCGCAGCTGCGCATCACGAGCGGACCTGTCCTCGAAAAGCCGGGCGATCTCGCATCGATCCTCACCAACCTGCAGCAGGGCGATGTGCTCTTTATCGATGAAGTGCACCGTATGCGTCCCATCGTCGAAGAAATTTTGTACGGAGCCATGGAAGATTTCGCACTCGACCTCATGATCGGCAAAGGCCCCACCGCACGATCGATGCGCCTGCAGATCAAGCCTTTCACGCTGATCGCCGCGACGACGAAGTCAGGATCCATGAGCGCACCGCTGCGGGACAGGTTCCTACATCATTTCAAACTGGGATTCTACGAACCCGCGGAAATGCATCAAATCGTGGAACGTTCCGCGCGCATCCTGAGTATCGACTTGCAAAGCAACGCGGCCTTCCGCATTGCATCCGCCGCGCGGGCAACGCCACGTATTGCAAACAGACTCATTCGCTCCGTCCGCGATTACGCACAAGTCCAAAAGCGCGCATCCATCGACTTGGCTTGCGTGGATGCAACCCTCACATCATTGGAGATCGATCATGATGGACTGGACGCAACTGATCGCCAGATCCTTCTTGCCATCATCGACAATTTCGGCGGCGGTCCCGTGGGACTCACAACCATCGCTGCCATGCTCGCGGAGGAACAAGACACCGTGGAAGACGTGTACGAACCATTCCTGCTCCAACAGGGCTACTTGGATCGCACCTCCAAAGGTCGCACAGTCACGAAGCGTGCGTACGAAAAGTTTGGACGAGAGGTTCCCAAAGGAGCGCAGATTTCGTTGCTCTGATTCACTGAATCTTCAACGTTCCGAGCATCTTATCGAAGATTTTCGCATACTCGCGGAAATCCACGGCGGAGGCGGCGAACGTGAAGATGTAGAGTCGGTCATTGTGGATGACCCATACTTGCTTGAACTTGAGCAGAGGACTGTTGCTTGCCGTGTAGACGAGCGCCTTTGCCGATTTGTAATCGATCACCGGAGACTCGGAAGACACCAGTTTGAAATTTTCGATGACTTTGAGTTCTTCCAGCGCAGCGCGTGTCGAAGCTTCCAAGGATTCTTTCGCGTCTTCCACCAGAATATTCATATTCTCCGTCAGCGCGTCACCGGAATCCGCAAGGGGGGAAATAAAGGACACAATCGTATTCATGTGATTGTCTTTCACTTCCCAATCCGACGGATACCCAATGGTGATGCCGTATGGTTCATTCTTGTATGTCCTCATGTGTCGCGCGATAAGCGAAGGTTTTGCAGCGCGCACGTTCACTTTTTTCATGGTACCTCGCGTCTTTCCCCGCAAGCTTCTGTTGGACATGCGTCCTCGTGAAACGGACTCGGGTACGCCGTACGAACCGGCTGCTTCCGTCGCAAGCGGAAAAAGCAGGGCGATGAAGAGAAGGAGAGCGGAAAGTAAGCGCATATGCACGGAATGGTAAGAGTGTTGTCGTGGCGAGGCAACAGCATTTGCATGCGAGCATCGATGTTTGTCTATGCTCCCTCGATCTTCAAGGACTTGATCACGCGACCGAAAACCCGCTCGAAGTTGGCAAACGTGTTTGGAGGCGAGGCCAATGTCATCAAATACGATTTTCCTTTGTAGATGACCCAGGCCTGTCGAAATTGAATCAGATTATTTTGGATGGTTGCTTGGTAGGTGATGGTGTGGCCGCGAAGGCCGGCGAAGCTCACGCGTTTGGATTCCATCATCGTGTAATTCGAAAGTTCCGCAATCTCATCCAATGCTTTTTTGGTGTATTGCTCCTGCGTCTCCACATCGTCCGGCAGAGGTTCCACAAGCACGCTGATGGTTTCCTGCACCACATCCAGGCTTTCCAATTTCGGAGAGAGAAAATACACACCCTTTGCTTCGGACTGGATTGTCCACGCTTTCGGATGATCCACCGAGAAATTCAATTTAGGATGTTCATAGGTTTCCAGAGCACCGACGATTTGTGCTCCCGTTTCAGAGCTCTCGGTACGCACGGCGGCGGCCACGTACATTCCCAAGGGAATGAGGACAAACAGCGCAGCCGTTATGTAGATTATTTTTTTCTCCATGGGGAGGGAGTATGAGAGGAAGAACGATGGGAGTCAATTCATGATTGCTGACTCCCAGCTGTTGCCCTTTAAGGGTTTCCACTTTCTTGTGGCGCACAAGAAAGTGGAGCAAAGAAAACATGCCGCTCTGAAAAATTTCCTGCGCAACAATGGCTCGCTCCGCTGAAAAATGCAAAACTCGGCTTCGCTCCGCTCAGCCTCAAACATGCATTTTTCGGGCGCTCCGCTTCGTCAAGTTGCGCTACGGAAATTTTTCAAGGCGGCGATCCACTTCACCCCCCCCTGCCCACCGGAGTCCGCAGACGTAAGTGGGTGGCGCGCCACCCCTCCGTCCTTCTTTTCTTGTCTACTGCGCTTTCCCTATTCTTGGGATAGTGCATCTATATGTTTTTTCAGCTCTTGCTCGAAACGTGTACGTGAAAATTGTTGCACGTGCTCCCGCATGTGGTTGCGATCGAATGCCATGCTCTCCGATTGCTGCAAGGCTTCTCCCAGAGAATCAGCGGTCGGCTCCCGGAAGAAGATGCCTGTTTTTCCATCAACGATCGTTTCCAATGCTCCTCCTTTGCCATAGGCGATGACCGGTGTGTCGCAGGCCATTGCCTCCAAAGGGACGAGACCGAAATCTTCTTCACCGGGGAAAAGAACGGCGCGTGCGCTTGCGTAAAGATCGCACAGTTCTTGATGCGATCGATATCCCAAAAATTCGATGGTGGTACCGGCCATTTTCCGGAGTCTTTGGAGGTCGGGTCCCTCTCCCACGATCTTCAATTGTTTCCCGAGTGCATTGCACGCGGCAATCGCGAGATCGATGCGTTTGTAGGGAACCAACGTCGAGACGATCAAAAAATAATCCGATCGTTCGGAAGTCGACAATGGTTTCATGAGCCACCCATCATCCAGTGGGGGATAGAGAACATCACTCTTGCGTCTCCAGTAGAGTTCCACTCTTCGCTGCACTTCTTTGGATGCCGCCAGGAGCATGTCCGGCCGATCGGCGGCTTCAGCATCCCAGATTCTTAAACGATGGAAGATCGAACTGAGTGCGAGATTGATGATGGGTGCGGAGAGTCCGCGCTGCTGCATCACATCGTGCGTGCGATCCCACAAATACCGTGCGGGAGAATTCACGATGCAGAGATGCTTTGGTTTTCCGTTCGTGATGATGCCGTGCACGAACGCGGAGGACGTGGAGATCACGAGATCAAATTCCGAGAAGTCCCAGGACTCCACTGTCTTCGGGAATGTTTTTAGGTAGAGGTGATGGTTGTAACGATAGGGGGTGGGGAGCAGGGAGTAAGGGGTAGGCAGCTTCGCAGCTCGAACTCTGTGTTTCGGAAACCAGTCGCCGAGTTTCTTTTCATCGTACAGAAGCGTGTAGATCGGCGCATCCGGGAACATCTCTGTAAGGATCCGCAAGACCCGCTCAGCTCCACCACGTATCGTGAGGAGTTCATGGACAAGGGCTACTTTCATGGAGAAAGCATAGCTGAAGGTCATGGGTTGTGTTTATCGCTTCAAAACGCTACTTTATCGCGTCCGCCTGCGTTTTGAACTTCGGCGGATAAATCTCATGACCATCCGAAGCACCTGCCTACGCCCTCGCTTTGCTCGGGTTTCGGACAGGCAAGTCGCCACTCCTCATTATGACCATACGTAACATCGCTATTATTGCTCACGTGGACCACGGCAAAACCACGCTCGTGGACGCCCTTTTGAAACAGGGTGGCGCGTTTGCGGCACACGAGCAAGTGGGGGAGCTGATCATGGATAGCAATGTGCAGGAGAAGGAGCGTGGCATCACGATCTACGCGAAGAACGCATCCATTCACTACAAAGATTGCAAAATCAACATCGTGGATACGCCCGGCCATGCGGATTTTGGTTCCGAAGTGGAGCGTATTTTGCGCACTGTCGACTCCGTTTTGCTTCTGGTCGATGCACAAGAAGGACCCATGCCGCAGACCAAGTTCGTGCTGAAGAAATCCTTGGAACTCGGCATCTTGCCCATCGTTATCATCAATAAAATCGACAAGCCCGCCGCGCGTCCCATGAAAGTGGTGGACATGGTCTTCGATCTCTTCGTGAAATTGGGAGCCAACGATCAGCAGCTCGATTTCCCATACCTGTTCACAATCGCGCGCGAGGGCATCGCAAAGAAAAAATTGGAAGACACATCCACAAACTTGAATCCGCTTTTCGATCTTATTTTGGAAAAGGTGAAGCCGGCCGAACAGAATACCGCTGCGAACTTTCGCATGCAGCCGAGCAGCTTGGATTACGATAACTATCTCGGTCGTCTCGCAGTCGGGCGCGTGTTTGAAGGAACGCTCGGTGTCGGAGATAAAGTCTTCGTGAAGAGCGACGGAAAGCAGACGCGTACGGCCAAAATTTCGAAAATTTTCCAGTACCAAGGCATCAACCGCTTGGAAGTTCCAAAGGCCGAAGCAGGGGATATCGTCATCATTGCGGGCATTCCGGATATTTACGTGGGCGAGACCATTACCGTCGATGAAAATGCCCCCGCGTTGCCCGCCATCCACATCGATCCTCCCACCGTCTCCATGACGTTCCTCGTGAATAATTCTCCGTTCGCCGGAAAGGAAGGAAAGCTCGTGACGACGCGACACATCAAAGCGCGCTTGGAGAAAGAAAAAGAAACGAACGTCGGTCTTCTCGTAGAAGAGATCCCCGGTTCGGATTCCTACAAAGTCTCCGGACGCGGCGAATTGCACCTCTCTGTCTTGCTCGAATCCATGCGCCGCGAGGGATTTGAATTGCAAGTTTCCCGTCCGCAGGTGATCTTCCGTGAAGGACCGAGCGGCAAAGAGGAACCCATGGAACAAGTGATCATCGACGTGCCGGAAGAATGCACCGGCGGCATCATCGACATGCTCAGTCGCCGCAAAGGGGAACTTGTGGATATGAAAACGGAGGCTGCGCACACACGTATGGAATTCAAGGCACCGACACGCGGACTTCTGGGCTTCCGTGGAGATTTCGTCATCGAGACGCGTGGCGAGGGAATCCTCTCACATTCATTCCTGATGTACGAACCGTACAAAGGCGACATGCCCGGTCGCACGCGCGGTTCCATCATCTCCATGCTGAATGGCACGGCTACGGCCTACGACATTTGGAAACTGGAGGAACGCGGGCAGATGTTCATCACACCCGGAACCGTGATGTACGAAGGCATGATCATTGGAGAGAGCGCGAAGAATCAGGATCTGGTCGTGAACCTCACCAAAGGAAAGAAGCTCACGAACGTGCGCGCGTCCGGCACGGACGAGGCCATCCAGCTCACTCCCGTGCAGCCGATGACACTGGAGCAGGCGTTGGAATACATCGACGACGACGAACTGGTCGAAATCACGCCGAAGAGCATCCGTCTCCGCAAGAAATTCCTCACCGAGACAGAACGGAAACGCTCGGGGAAGTAGCTTCGATGATCCTCAATTATTTGCATCTGAAGGCCATCATTTTAGATGACGGTTTTTTCGGAAAGTCTTCGGCGTTTCAACCGTCTTTGTGTATTGCATTATGTTTTCATATTCATTCCCACATATTCTATGCAACAAGAAACTGCCGTTCTTGATACAGCATCAAATGATCTCTGGGGTGATATTGATTCCAATGAACACTTGATACGGGTGGAGCAAAATCTTGCAGTGAAAAAAGATCTTCTCGGGGAATCGTATCGTCGTTTGCTGCCGCAAGAAGTGGACTGGGCGAATGCGAGCTGATTCACAATTTCCTGAAGCAATAGAAGGCATACAAATCCTCTTCATAATTTCCGATTTCTCCTCCATACTTTGGGCTACCGCGGGTCGGTAGCTCAGTTGGTAGAGCAGAGGCCTTTTAAGCCTTTGGTCGCGGGTTCAAGTCCCGCCCGACCCACCACAACCCGTGCATTTATAAGGTGCCCGCTACGATCATAATAGGTCGTAGCGGGCGGTCGGAAGCTTTGCCCTCAAACTGAGGGCTTTTGTGTAGCTACCGTCAGCTACCGCCACCGCAAGGTTTTGGCTGAGGCCTTGGTTGAGGCTGAGGCTTCGGCGGCTTTGATGGCGTGGCCATCTATTCACCTCCTTTCTGGTGTATAGGAAAATGGCACTGTGCCTATCCTATTCCAAAGCCAAGAAATTTTTCAATGCTATGCGGATTTGTGTGGCATAGGAAAAAAATTCTCGCATCATCTATCGTGCATTATTAGTTACAGGCAGCGATACCTGCACAAATACAGCGACTGTGACGTACTGTGTTTTTCGCAACGATCTTCCAAACAGGTGGCACATCGTACGCTGCCGTTTCCTTGCTGCAAACAAGCGGGGTCTTCCCCTTCCGTGCCCGTCTTGCAACTTCGTTCGCAGATGACCGCTGCATATTCCGTGGATGCAGTCCTGCATGCGTTCTTCAAACATGTATTGCATGATTCACTTCCATTGCCTTGTGCCGTGCACCTGTCCGCTGCACTGCCATGGAGCTTGGGTTCTCCGCTGCAACTCACAAGACACTCTTGCAGAGCTCCTGTCTTGGTTTGGTTCCTACATGAATTTTTCAAACACCCTTGGCATGCCAGCGATCCATTACCTTGTGTCAGGCACGAATCGGTAATCATTCTCGGTTTGATACTCATGAGTCCTGCGCTGAAGTTTTCGGAAGCAGCGGAAACGGAAAGACCTATCAAAACGCCTGCGAACGTGCCGATGATGGTTTGTGTGTGGATGTTCATATGTTAACTTTATTATACCACCAAACACTCAGAAAAGCGACTGTGGTTCTGCGCAGCAGAAAGGGCTTTTTATGCGTATAATCGCCGTATGATTGACAGCCATTGCCATCTTGCAGATGCTAAATTTGCCGCTGATCTTCCTGACGTCATCGCACGTGCAACGAAAAACGGCGTGGATCGCATGGTGACGATTGCCGATACATTGGAAGAGGCAGAAAAATGCATCGCCATCGCAGAAAAACATCCGCAGATTTTTGCCACCGTCGGCGTGCATCCGCACGAAGCAAAAAGTTGGAAGCAAGGAGATGATGATCGTCTTCGATTGCTGGTGCAATCTTCCAAGAAAGTGAAGGCGGTGGGGGAGATAGGCCTTGACTATCACTATGATTTTTCGCCGCGCGACACACAGCGAGAAGTCTTCGCTCTCCAATTAAAGATTGCAAAAGAAATCAAAAAGCCCGCAGTGATTCACTGTCGCGAAGCTGTCGAAGATCTGTGGATGATCATCGAAAAAGAAAAACCGGCGTCCCTCGTGCTCCACTGCTGCACGGAGAAATGGGAAGATGTGGAACGATTCATCGCAGCTGGATACTTACTCTCTTTTACAGGAATCACGACGTATCCGAACGCTGCAGACATCAGAAAGACCATCAAACATTGTCCGCTCTCGCAGATGATGATCGAAACCGATGCACCGTACCTGGCTCCGGTGCCGCATCGCGGGAAGAGGAATGAGCCAGCGTTCGTCATCGAAGTCGCAAAGGCAATCGCGGACATCAAAGGAGTCTCCGTAGAAGAAGTGGATGCAGCGACGACCGCGAATGCGGTAGAGTTCTACAGACTGCCCTCGTAGGTTAACGGATAGACCACTGGCCTCCGAAGCTGGAAGTACAGGTTCAATTCCTGTCGAGGGCACCATTTGATGGGTGTTTTCTGACTTGCATCGAAAGCCGAAGATTCGTAGCATCTCCAGGTTCTGCGGATGTAGCTCAGTTGGCTAGAGCGTCGCCTTGCCAAGGCGAAGGTCGCGGGTTCGAGTCCCGTCATCCGCTCCATTTCACGCGTGTGGGGAAAAAGTGCGGGATTAGTACAGTGGCAGTACGCGAGCTTCCCAAGCTTGAGACGCGAGTTCGATTCTCGTATCCCGCTCCATTGACAGAATAATTAACTTTATTAATATAAACATATATGAACAAATTAGTAGGAGTTGTCTTGGCCTCAGATCAGATTCCAACTGGCACAGGTCTCGTGCAGTCAGTTGAATGTAATGGAATCTGTTACAACGAAGATAGCCATGAATTTGATTCACGACTCGAGTCACCTGTGGTTGCACAAATTACAACCTTTGCAAATGGAATTCGACGTGTTTGTTGCCCAAAAGCAGCACATCTGAGTGGAGCAGGACGAGTTCATTGTACGCAGATACTTGGTGGCGCAGATTGCATCTACGCATGGGAAGATCCTAAAAAGAAGGGCTGACCAGTCGTTGTGGTAACAATTTCCGCTAACCCGCTTGCAGGGTGTTTTTTTAGGCTGCCACATACCAAAATCAGTACATCTAAATACTCGCTCCTGAAGCCGTTTTGTGCTATAATACTTCGATGTACACAAAAACCCTTCTTCACAGTTTTTCCTCTCTGGTATCCACACTCTGGGCTATGCCTTTGGCACTGGCAGCGGACATCCAACTGATGGAACCCGTCGGTGGCTGTGACAAGCTCACTCCCAAACCGGGATTGGGTACGTTCTTCGGATATTTCAATCTTCTCTGGCCGTGGCTCATTGGAACCGCCGCGGGCATCGCCGTGCTCATGGCGCTCGTCGGCGGACTCCAGGTCATCATGTCCGGAGGGGATCAGAGCAAGAAACAAGAAGGACTCGATCGTCTGAAAAATGCGTTGCTTGGACTCCTCATGCTCGTGTTTGCAGGCGTCATCCTCCGTGTCCTCAATCCCTCGTTCTTCGTCTCCGGCTCCGTCGGCGGCGGAGGCTGTTAATCATGCAACTTCTCTCATTCTTCTCGGCACTTCTCATGGAACACGCGTTCGCGCAGACGCCCCCTGTGGTTGTGTGCACGGGATTGGCGGGGTGCGGAGGATCTCTCGACAATGTCCTCTTCACAGGCGCACTTCCTGCGCTCATTGGCATCCTCGGCAATGTCGCCGGTGCGGCCGCCGTTATCTTCATTGCCGTCGCCGGCGTGCAGATGATGCTGGCATTCGGCGATGAGGCGAAAATCACGAGTTCCAAGTGGGCGGTCATCTATGCGCTCATCGGACTCATGGTGGCGCTGACATCGCAAGTGGTCATCGCCTTCGTCGTGACGGAAGATTACGGCCAAGGCTTTACGCAGAACTTCCTCTTTGGCGGCGCATTGCCGTCCGTCATTCGCATCATTGTCACTCTCTTCAACGTTGTGCTCGTCCTTACCATCATGTTTGCCGGGTACCGCATGACCATTGCCGGCGGCAAAGGCGATGAATACAAGAAATGCCTCGGTATCGTTCGGTGGTCGCTTACCGGCGCCGTCATCACCAATGCCGCTCATGCTCTTGTGAACGCTCTCCTTGCCATGAATTTCTAACATGCATGCACTCCTCTCACTCATCGGCTCGCTGATCTCCGTGGCGCACGCACAGGTGCTCCAAAATGTCGGGACGGCGAACCCCGGTGTGGCAAGCATGTGGGCGACCGTCTGTTCCACGGTGCCTTTCTGTTCGGTCGGCACCGGCGCACCCGCACTGCTTTTCCTGAAAATCAGCGGTTTCCTCCTCATGATGATCGGCGGCGTTGCTGTCGCGGCACTCATCTACGCCGGCATCAAGATCATCCTCTCTCGCGGACAGGATGAAGGCATGAGTGAAGGAAAGAAGATCGCGATGTACGCGCTCCTTGGCCTTGTCCTTGCCATCATTGCCGATGCGCTGGTGCTGTACGTCGTACAGCTTGTAAACGTCGCAGCGAGCTGAGCCAAATAGATTGTCTGATGTCCTCTCGGATTTCCGCTATCATTTGCCGTGCATGCAGAAGCGTCAGTACATCACCACGGCCATTGATTACCCCAATGCAGCGCCGCACATGGGGCATGTACTCAGCGTGAAAGGAAAACCTACGGTTTTCCTCTCACGAGCTCTCCTTTCCCTTTATGGAATCGCTCCAGGCAGGCACCCTTCGACCAGCTCAGGGTAAAAAGCCTGCCTTCGCGATAATTTTTTATTATGACTCGTCAGTACATAACAACGGCCATTGATTACCCCAATGCAGCGCCGCACATGGGTCATGTGCTGGAGAAAGTGTTGGCCGATGTCTGCGCGCGCTGGTTTCGGTTACGCGGCGATCAAGTTCGTTTTCAGATAGGTACCGATGAGCACGGCATCAAGATCCAGGACACAGCCAAGAAAGAGGGGATTACTCCCAAGGAACTTGTCGATCGCAATGTGCCGCTCTTTAAAGATCTCTACGAGCGTCTGAACATCTCCGCAGATGTGTTTATTCGCACCAGTGATCAAGAGCAGCATTGGCCGACGGTTATCGAACTCTGGAAGAAATTGCAGGCTGCAGGAGCACTGGAAAAGCGCACGTACACGGGACTCTATTGCAGTGGTTGCGAACGATTCATCACTGCAAAAGAATTAATCGACGGCAAATGTCCCATTCATCAGAAGGCTCCGGAAAAAGTGGAAGAGGAGAACTGGTTCTTTCTGCTCAAGCGCGAAGCAGACTGGCTCAAGAAGCTTTTGAAGAGCACGTACAAGATTGTTCCGGATTCGCGCGCCAATGAAACGCTCTCGCTCTTGGATCAAGGACTGGAAGATGTTTCGTTCTCGCGTCCGAAATCGAGTTTGTCCTGGGGTGTTCCTGTTCCCGGGGATGAGAATCAAACCATGTACGTCTGGTGCGATGCGCTGACGAACTACATTTCAGGACTCGGGATTTTCACGAAGAAAGAAGATCGATTGTGGTGGGATGATGCCGAAGTCACGCATGTTATTGGCAAAGACATCGCACGGTTCCATGCGCTCATCTGGCCTGCGATGTTGAAAAATGCAGGGGTCCGCACACCTGACAGATTACTCATCCACGGCTTCCTGACGAGCGAAGGAGAAAAGATGAGCAAGTCGCTGGGCAATGTCGTGGTGCCGCAAGATGTCATCGATAAATACGGTGTGGATGCTCTGCGCTTTTATCTGAGCCATGAAATTTCCGTGGGCAATGACGGTGATTTTTCCTGGAAGCGATTTGCGGAAGTCTACGATGCAAAGCTCAGGAATCAGCTGGGTAACATGCTGAACCGCGTCCTCGTGATGTTGAAGAAAGAAGATGCAGAACTTGCGATTCCTGTGAGCAAAGAAGATGAGAAATCCATCGCGCAGGCGTGGAAGACATTCAGCGACGCTCTCGATTCCTTCGAAGTTCATGCGGCCTTGCAGAGCGTTACCACTGCCATTGATTGCATGAATGCGAATTTCAATACAGCTGAACCATGGAAATTGAAGGGTGCGGAACGTATCAAGATCCTATCGCATTTTGCGGAAGCACTTCGTCATGCGGCACTCACGCTTCTGGCATTTATTCCGGAAACCGCCCAGAAAATTTCTTTGCAACTCAATGTGCCATACGCCAAAGAGATGCTGGAGAAAGATTTTGTGATTACAGAGGAGCTGAAAACGTGGGGTGGTTGCAAAGGGTGGAAGACAGTGGGGGAGCCGAAGATCTTGTTTCCGCTGGTTGAATAGGTAATTGCGTTTCTTGCGTAAAAGATTTGTAATGCTAGAATGGATTTCATGGCATTCGGATCGAAAGAAGCGGCAATAACGATGTTCCAAAAAATCGAAGCACAAGAAGCGCTGGGTATTTCCTGTGATATGGCGACAAGCCAAGTGTGGCAGGAGTTGGCAGGAAAGATGTACAGGAACCTTGTTGGATGTGAGCCTTCGGATCGTCATGAGCTCCGCGAAGCGATAAAGGAAAGGTTTCCTGAAATTTACTAATGCGCGGTTTGTAGAGACGTCCCGGCGGCACGTCTCTACGACAAACGATTGTGTAGAAAGCGCTCTTTCGCAGGTGCTTGAATGTGATAGAATATCGATGCTCTCAAGATTCCCAGACGGTGCACGATGAGTGCGGACGTATGGAGAGTGAAGGCCAGCGGCCAGCGAGAGCGTTCTATTCTTTTCACACTTTTCTATGTTTGATCCTATGTCGGAACTTTCCGGAAGCGGAATGGGCGATGATGATGCGGGTGGCGCACCGCCACCACCGCGACCTGCTGCACGTCCTCCCAGGCAAGGCGGAATGGGCGGCGGAGGCAGTTTTGCACAAGATGTGCACTCCGTTACCATCCACGCTCGCCAGCGCACCTTCTACATCGACTTGAAGCAATCCGGCAACGGCAAGTTCTTCAAAGTGTCGGAGAAATCACGCGGCGGCCAGAAAACGACGATCATGTTCGATGTCGAAGATCTGGATCAATTCATCGCGGCGTTCCAGGAGATGAAGACGAAATTATAAAGGCAGAAAAGTCTAGAGGGCAGGAAGGGCAGAAACGTTCCTGCCTTTCCTGCCTTTTCTTACATTCCTGCCATCATTCACTGGGAATGACATACCCGTTTACATTCGGATTGCTGACCATAATGTGGTGCACGATCTTCGCGGCTTCCGCACGCGTAATGGCATCATCGGGGCGGAAGGTGCCGTCTTCGTAGCCTTCGATGAGGTCATAGAGAAGCGCTTTGATGATGTACGGCAATGACCAGGTGGTGTCATCCACGTCAGAGAATGGGATCTCTATTTCTTCCTCGATATTCTCCAAACGTGACGCAGCCAGCATAATCTTCAATGCTTCACCGCGCGTGACAGGCTGGTCGGGTCGAAATGTTCCGTCTTCATATCCTTGGACAATGCCGAGCGCCGCTGCCGTGTAGATGATCTTTCGATGCTGCTCTCGGTCATCGCTTTCACGTGGGCGCGAAATGCGGGGAACATCGGTGAAGGTGATGGGAGAAGCCGTGTCCCAGTCCACACGGAGGCTGATACAACTGCTGTACAGCGCGATCTTCAGGATCTCGAACCGGGAAATATTCCTGTCCGGCAGAAACAATGTCGGCTCGCCCGGTTGCAGATATCCTTTCACGATCGGTTCCAATGTCGGGAGGATCTGCGTGCGGCTGAGGACAGCAACCACGCTCTCCGCCCAGTGCCCCGACATGTCGCCAAAGAGGAGGCTCTGCGAGCCGGCATGGAGGCATGCGCTCTCTTCCGGATCCGTTCCTTCTTCCAATTCCTCACCATCCTCGACTCCATCCTTGTCCGTGTCCTTGTCATTGGGGTCTGTCCCTTCGATAAACTCCTCGGAGTTGTTCAACCCGTCGTTGTCCGCATCTTCCGTCGCATCCGCGGGAGTTGTCACGGAGAGTTGGTTCTCTTGTTCCCACTCATCGGCCACATTGTCCTTGTCTTCATCCTTCGTGAATGCTTTTTCCAAAGGAAACGGATCGGCTTTATCCATGATGCCGTCCCCGTCGGTGTCCGCTTTTTTCGGATCGGTGCTCCTTAGCAACTCTTCCCCGTTTGTCAGTCCATCGCCGTCCGCATCGAACGTCATATCATCCTGTCGTATAAAAGGATCACGACCTGCCTTGATCTCCGATCCATCCGCTTCGCCGCCATTGTCCGTATCCGCATTGCGCCAGTCCGTTTCTCCCACGTCCACGATTCCGTTGTTGTTCACATCTTCATCCTTATCCGCAATGGCATCTCCATCGATGTCGAATGCAGTTTGGGCAGACGCAGGAAATGGCGTTGCCGAGAGAACAATACAGAGGAGGAACGTGAGGAAGCGATGCACGAGATGGAGTATAGGTAAGGTAGGGACGAGAGGTAAGGTAGGTCTGGTAAGTAAGGTAGGTAGGGTAAGGCAGGAATCGACTGACATTTTTCCCTACCATACCTTCCTGACCTACCTTACCTACCTGACTTTTCGTTTCTTCCTCGTTGCCATTCATCTCCAGACATCGGTTTTCCGCCTGCTTCTTGCACGGACACAAGATGAAGAGTGGTGCCTCCCGCGCAGACCAACGGAATTGATCCCTTTTTTGCTTCCAGGGATGTTTCCAGCAACTTGAGTGACACGCCCTGCACGGTTGCTCGCACACCGGGCCACGGCGTAAGCGCTCGTACTTTTCGATCAATCTCTGTCGCATCGATATTCGCTGCATCCACATCGCCGTCCTCGCGCTTGAGTTTTTTGCAGAGCGTCACGTTCTTGGCATCTTGTTCCACGGGATGCAGAGGATTCTTCAGGGTTTCCGTGAGCAGCGTCGCGCCCATCACGGCCAAGCGATCATGCAGGCTCGGCGTGGTCTCGCGCGGTTCTATCATTGTCTTCGTTTGTCCCAGGACAGGTCCTGCATCCAGTTCTTGCACAATTTTCTGCACTGTCACGCCTGTTTCCGTGTCTCCTGCCAAGATGGCATGTTGCAATGGCGAAGCGCCGCGCCAGTGTGGTAGCAGAGATGCATGCACATTCACGGGTGCAATACTTGGAACGTTCAAGATCTTGTCGCTCAAGATCTGTCCGTACGAAACCACCACTAGAAAATCGGGTTTCAGATCAAAATTAAATTCTGCATTGATGTCCTCGGGCTGTGACACGGGAATCTTCAGCATCTGTGCCAGGGTCTTCACCGGCGGCGGAGTAAGCACCTGTTTTCTGCCTGCAGGCCTGTCCGGCTGTGTCCAGACGCTCCGGATTTTGAACTGAGGATCATCCAACAACGCCTGCAGCGATGGAACTGCGAAGGGAGAAGTGCCAAGAAAGACGACCGAAAAAGGCTTCATCCTGAACAGTGTACACTGAACGCATGTCGAACCGCCTCGCCATGATCGCCAGCTCTGCGCGCGAACTCCTCGCCATCGGCTTAAAGGAATGTCCGCCCGAATGCGGTATTGTCAGCATCACGCGTGTGGAAGTCTCCGATGATTCGGGCTACATCACTGTGTACATCAGCGCTTTTCGCAGTCCCGAGCTTGCATTGGCGTCGCTCGATGAACGTGTAAAGCCTCTTCGACAAAGATTGCGTGTGCTGGAGTTGCGCAGACTCCCGGTACTTCGTTTTCGGTTGGAGCCACACACCGATGTGTTGGGTTTGCCGCCGATGGAGATCTAATAAAATCATGGCATACCGCAGAGCCTGCCTACCGGCAGGCAGGCACCCCTCCTGGGGTGCGATTAGTTGAAGGTTTCCACCTTTGGGCTGCTGTCCAGGAATAAGTCAAACAGCTGCCTTTTAAGGGTATCCACTTTCTTTGTCTACCCGACAAAGAAAGAAGCAAAGAAAGCGCACCGTGCGCCAGTCGCTCCTCCACACGCCCTGTGTCTCCTCGCCGAGCCTCCAAGCCACGGTCGCTCGCGAGCGACGTGGCAAGGCTTCGGCTCGTCTCGTCGACGCCCCGCTCAGGCGGGGCAAACAGGGCTACCGACCCCCTATGGCGCGCGGAAGCCCTCCCACATAGGTGCACTAGACGCAGGATTTGTAACGGAAATTTTTCAAGCAACAGCCAGCATTTCACATCACACGAACACTCTCCCGGTTCATTGCTCTCGTGGCGGCATACCAAGTGTTCCCATACATTCATATCACTCGTGATGCGAAGATTGCGCACCATGTCCGAGCGAGCCTGCAGGCGAGCGAGTTCTGGTGCGCATAGTGTTTTTTGGGTACTTTTTGTCACGACAAAAAGTACCAATCCCTCTAAACAGAATAGGAAATTTCGATAGCCCACAGGAAACGACATGCACGATAATAAGATTCCGATTGAGTTTTCATACTCTGCAAGATCATCTCGTGGTCGGTTGTGTTTTGGAGGAATAAAATTCATCCCTTTACTTTGCTTCTTCCCATGGTGACTTCTCTCCCGGATACAGGAAAAGCCCAGAAAATCCTGGCGGATGCAAAGCATGTCCTCTGCATTTGTCACCGCAATCCCGACGGAGACGCCATTGGGTCGCTGCTTGGCATCGGTCTTCTCATCGAGCGAGCATTCCCGGACAAAGAAGTCACGTTTCACTGCGTGGATCCCGTGCCGGAATCGTTCCTCTTCCTGCCCGCAGCATTCCGCGTGCAGCGTGCACCCATACTCAAGCCCGATGATGCCATCGTGATCGTGGATTGCGCCGTTCCCAAGATGACGGAGATGCATGAAACGCATCCGCAGCTGTTCGATGGTTCGCATCAAACAGTCTGGATAGACCACCACCCGGGTCCTGCAAACTTTGCGACGGCGAATCTTGTCCGGTCTACAGCGGCTTCCACATGCGAGATCATCACCGACCTCACGAAAGAGTGGAACTGGTCGCTGACGCCCGACATCGCCACGTGTTTGCTCACCGGCATCTTCACGGACACCGGAGGACTGCTGCACAGCAACACGTCATCGCATGTGTATCGCACGGTTGCACGGCTCATGCGTGAAGGCGGGCGACGCCAAGAAGTCGTCGACACCATCTATCGCAAACAACAACTCTCCACGCTGCGCCTGTGGGGACGCGTGCTGGAAAAGATTTCCCTCACGGAAGAAGGTGGAGCAGTCTCTGCCGTCACAGAAGGGGATTTTCGTTCTACCGGTGCGGATTACGCCGAACTCACGGGAGCAATCGACTACGTGAATGCCGTTCCCGGCATGCGCTTTTCGATGGTGCTCTCCGAACGCGATGGCAAAGTGAAAGGTTCCATCCGCACGCTGCGTGATGATGTTGATGTTGCGGAGATGGCAGGCAAGTTCCACGGTGGCGGCCACAAACGTGCCGCAGGCTTCGCGATTCCGGGGAAGTTGAAACCTGAATTCCGATGGAAGGTTGTCGAAGAGACTCCGCCGGAGGAAACAGGTAAATAAAGAAAAACAAGAGCGGGTGTTCCCACCCGCGATTATTTGAATATGTCATGAAGATTCTCATCGCAGGTCGAAGACCTGCTCTGCATCTGCTTTATTAATCTTCTCATCGCGCCCGGGAACGGGCGCTCTGCGGGTGCAATATTATTTAGCTAATCGGATTCGCCACTCCTTTTCCTGTATCCGCTGCTGCTTGCTCCAGACTTTCCAATTTGTTTTGTGCCCGAATAGCTTCGATCTCTTCTTTCTTATCTGCAATCATCTGCTTTTGTGCCAACACTTCTTCCGGTTTCGTGGTGATGACACGTGCTTCGTCCGGACTTGCGATGATTTGAATAGCCACGTGCTTGTTTCCTGCGAAGAAGATGCCTTGGCCAACGCCGGAGTTCAGGAGCACGTACTTCTCGCCATCCGTTAAGTAGAAGAGCTTCTGCAACTGATCCACGGCCGTGGGGGATTGTTTCAAGAGTATCTGCAGTGCGGAGTTTGTGATGATGGGTTTGCCGTACGGTGAGTTTACGAAGTCCTCCACGTCCTGCGTGATGGTCGTTATCCCTAAGTAATACTTGCGTGCGCGCTTCACAATGCCGTACAGGAAGCGTGCAGAGTCGTCGTGCTGCATCAGGTTCCATGCTTCGTCGATGACCAGGTAGCGGCGCTTGAGCGTCGTGCGGATACGGTTCCAGAGGAAGTTCAAAACTATGTAGATCGCAATCGGACGGAGTTGCTCCTCCAAGTCGCGGATCTGGAAGACGATCATCTGTTTATCCAATTCCACGTTCGTTTTTTGATCAAATAAACCTGCGAAACTTCCTTCCGTATATTTCTGCAATGTCTTCGCCATGTTCTCGCCGCCTTGTGTCGTCATCAGCACATCGACGAGGTCATGCATGGTCGGAGGATCAATCGTCTCCGGACTCGGAGTCTGCAATGAGATTCCCTTGAGTGCGTACGTGTCCAAGATTGCTTTATCCAGCACGCCGTCTTCTGCAGGCGTCAGCGTGCCAAGCATCAGCTTGAAGAGGCCGTGCAGGTTGATGACAGCGCCACGCAGCGATTCGCCACTGTCTGCTTCGTCACCGCGCACAGCAGCGGGAAGATCAAACGGGTTGATGCGGAACTGGCTCTGCAGAGACATGGGGATAAACGACCCGCCGACTGTTTTACAGAGTTCGACGTATTCATTTTCCGGATCAATAACCAGCACTTCCGTGCCGAACATCAGCGAACGAAGAATCTCCAACTTCACAGCGAAGGATTTACCTGCACCGGAGGTTGCGAAGACGTTGGCGTTCGCATTCGGCAGATCGAAGCGATCGAAGATCACCAGCGATTCATTGTGGCGGTTGATGCCGTACAAAATGCCGTGGTCGTCCGTCAGATCACTGGAGCTGAACGGGAAGCTGGTCGCGAGAGGGGATGTGTTCATGTTGCGGTTGATCTCCAGTTCGTCCAGACACAGCGGCAATGTGGAATTCCAACCGTGTTCCATCTGGAACGTGGCGGGCTTGGTGAGCACCAGCTTTCCGCCAAGAAGAGATTCAATGTCCGTTTGTAGCTTCTTCAACTTCTCTTCGTTATCGGCATAGAGCGTGACATACATGCCGAACTGGAAGAGCTTCTCGCGTCCGCGTGCCAGCAAGTCACGGAGCTCTTCGGCATCTTGCAGAGCTGCTTCCAATGCAGGGTCACGCACAATGCCGCGTTGCTCCAACATGCGAATGCTGGATCGCAGTTCCGCCACTTTCTTGCGGAGCATTTTCATGATGGCCTTGTTCGTCGTCGGGTAGATGTAGTGCGCTATGTCCATCTGCGCCTCGAAGTTCACGGCCTGGCTCAACCAGTTCGGGTAAATGTAGTTCGGCCAGTTGTAGACGTAGAACGTGCGCGCGTGCAGGTCGTTCATCAGGATCTCGTTATGGCGCACTTCCATGCCGGCAGGCGCAATGAGGTCGAGCGTCTTTTGGAGACCTTCCTCGTAGTGTTTCAATGCTTCTCTGTCCTCCGCGGAAAGCGTTGTGTCTTCGCCCCCTTTGGATTTCTGCAGCACATCCTCAGCCTTCTTTTGGAGACCCAGGAGTTCATCGATGGCTGCGAGCAGTCGTCCGTTCGATGTGGAGAAATGAAGCATGGTTTTTGAGGTTCAAGAAATCCTATTATTATAGCGGAAAAAGTCACTTTTTACAATTGCGAACCGGCGAGGAATTCAGCGGTATCCGGTCGATTATTTTGGCTTCCAGAAGCCTCAAATTCCCAGCGGTGATTCCACATCTCTGCGGCGCTTCTCTTCCAGAATCTGCAAATCTTCAATACCCGGCAGTTCCACGACTTTGAGTCCTGCGATCAATACTTCGCGATTGTGCTCGATGACGGACAGGCGTTCGTCGGCGACTTTCAACAGATCCTCGAATGTGTCGAGTGTTTCCTCCGCTTGATCCAGCTTTCGTTCTATGTCCGAGAGTTTCGTCTGTTCTTCCATCAAATGCTGCTGCTCGCCGCCTGCGGTTGCGTAATCTTTGTCCCGCACCGCCTTGTTGATGGTGCGTTCCAGCTCCGTGGTTGTCTTTCGTTGGGCACGCTGTTCCACTTTCAATCCATCGATCAAAGACTCCAGCGATGTTTTTTTCACAACGGCGCGCGCGCCGATATCCTTGAGCCGTTCGACGTACGCATTCAAGGCTTCTGAGCGATTGTCGCTTCTGTTCAGCATATCCGGTACATCCACTTGCAGTGCGTTCCCCAGTTCTTGCAAGAGTGCGTATGTTTCTTCCAAGTCCACTTCTGCATCCGCTAGGAATTGTTCCTGCGCCCCCACGCCGCGGAGTGCGCTGTTTGAAAAGAGCTCGCTCTGCGCCAAGAATTTGGTGACAAAAATTCCCAACATGCCGCTGGGGCGGGCGAGAGCAGGGTCGGAGGAGGCGACACGCAAGAGTTCGAGCACGGCAATTTTTCCGGATTGAGGTTCTCCGGAAGTCCCCGAATTTTCCGCACTTTTTCCGCCGCATTGCGTAAGCAGCAGAAGAGCCAGAACCAATGCCGTTTTTTGGATGTTTTTGATCATCACAAGCGAACAGTTCATTATACAGGATTTTGGCTAATATTTCAAGAAAGGTTCATGGCATCATTTCGCCATTTCGTAGAGATCGACCGCTGGTCGATCTCGTAAAAAAATACACATAAAAACACACAATATTTGAGAGAAAAATGCGAACAATTTTTGAGAGCGAAGTAGTGCATACAAATTGTGTTCAAAACACAGCATTTCCTCTCCGCAAGATCAATTTTTGTCTTCAAGGGTAAAAGCGGCTATATTGTGCAGCATTCTGCGATCTTTCCTGAGTAGTACTTTTGTTCACCCATTAAATTTTCACTCTCCGATGTACAAGGAAATTACAGACGTTGCGGCGAAGGTTCTCTCTTCTGAATTCGGTATCAAAGATACATCCATTTTTTGGAACACTCCGCGCGAGCGCGGACGTGGAGACCTGTCCACTACTGTTGCACTGGAATTGGGGAAAAAATTGAAAAAGAAACCGTTGGAGATTGCAGAGACACTTTCCAAAGCACTCGCAAAAAGTTCGTTGATTGAAAAAGCGGAAGCAGTCGCACCGGGATACGTGAACATCACGCTCACACCCACTGCGCTCTTAAAGGAGCTGAATCGCACGCGCGAAGCGCAGACGGCGAAGGTGGCAAAGAAGAATGCAAAACCGGTGATTGTGGATTACTCCAGCCCGAATATTGCGAAGCCGCTCGGCATCCACCATATCCTCAGCACCATCATCGGACAGGCGGTTTGCAACGTGCAGATGCATCAAGGAACACCCGTTGTTCGTTGGAACTACATGGGTGACTGGGGAACGCAGTTCGGAAAACTTGCGGTTGCCTATAAGAAATGGGGGAGCGACAAGCCCGTCGCGGATTACAGCATCGATGAGTTGCTGAGTCTCTATGTAAAATTTCACGATGCAGCCGAAAAAGATGTGTCGTTGGAAGAGCAGGCACGCGCTGCATTTCAGCTGCTCGAGGAAGGCGATGCGACAGCGCGAGCATTTTGGTCGGATGTGGTTGCAGTCACGAAGCAATCACTCAAGAAAATCTACGATCGTTTGGGCGTCGCATTCGATGTCGAGATCGGAGAAAGTTTCTACGAAGACAAAATGCAATCCATTGTTGAAGAAGGAAAAAAGAAGAACGTGTTTATGGAAGGAGAGAAGGGCGCACTCATTGCCAAGTTCGATGAGGCAAGTGGCATGCCGCCCGCAGTCATCGTCAAAGGAGATGGGTCGACGCTCTACCACACACGCGATCTGGCATTGGTGCGTCATCGCATTGAAGAGTGGCATGCGGAAGCGATTTTTTACGTGGTCGATGTCGCGCAGATGCTGCACTTCAAGCAACTCTTCGCCATCGAGGCACAGCTTGCGTGGGATCTTCCCAAGCAAGAACACATCGCCTTCGGACGCATGCGTTTTGCAGACGGTTCCATGAGCACGCGCAAAGGAAATATTTTGAAACTGGAAGAAGTATTGAACGAAGCGGTGAAACGCGCGGATGCCATCATCCAGGAACGCGGTGATGCCATTCAGTCGGATGATCCAAAAGAACTCGCGGAGATGATGGGCATCGGAGCCATTGTCTACGGCATCCTCAGTCAGAACCGAAAGATGGACATGGTGTTCGACTGGGGCAAGATGCTCAGTTTCGAAGGCAACAGTGCGCCGTACCTGCAGTACACGCATGCACGCACCCGCTCGATTCTGCGAAAAGCGGAGATGGAATCCTGCGATCTGCCGGAGAAGATCGAGACGCTCACGGAGAAAGAAAGACTTCTCATCGGTACGTTGCTCCGTTTCTCCGATGTGCTTCAAGACGCACTGGAGCAACACATGCCGCACAAAATTGCAAACTATCTCTACGAACTTTGCCAGGACTACAACGCCTTTTATACCTCAGAGCCCATCCTCAAAGCTCCCGAGCCGGAGAGGGCTCTGAGAATCGCATTGACCTCCTTCACCGCCGGCGTGCTGAAGACCGGCGCCACTCTTCTTACCCTTCGTGTTCCGGACCGCATGTAAGCGGTTTTTTCTCATCTCTTTTTACTTCTCTCCCATGACTCCCCGTCGTTTCCGTCCTCAAAAAAGGAGGACATCAGCCATTCATGCTCGTCCGCTCATTGCGTTTCTGCTCATAGCCAGCTTCGGCATTCTCTTTGCAGGGTGCGGACGTAGTGGCATCAGAGGACCCGAGGACGTGGAGAACAGTGAAGAATTCACCTTCACGGAAGATGATGTGGCGCGTTTCCGCGATCTCGCAGACGAAGAAGGGGAGCAGGAAACGGGAACGGGAGAAGTATTGGATATTCGCGAAGTCGAGGGGACATCGAGCATCAGTGGAGAGCCGCCGGTGCTAGACCTGAGCATGGCGGACACGTACGAATCCATTCGCTCGGGGCCGGGAGCCACGGGCGGAAATCTGTACCGCGTGACGAATGAATTTTTGAACGTCCGCGATGCGGCGAACGTGACGGCGGGCAATGTCGCGCGCTTGGATCAAGGGGATCTCGTGACGGTCGTGGAACTGATGAATGCCGCGTGGGCGAAGATAGAGTACGCACCGGGTAAGCAAGGCTACGTTGCGCTGCGATACCTTTCCAAAGTGACGAGCGAGGAGAAATTGGCGAACGAGAAAAAAGCCTTCGACGGCCTCTATTTCGTGAACTTCGGATTCGTGAATGTCCGCAAAGAGCCCAATGCGCAGAGCGAGAAATTGGGAGAGATCCTGGGACAGGCGTTCGTGAAACCCATCAGTAAAGACGAAGTTTGGGCGCGCGTGCCGTATCAGGGCAAAGAAGGATACGTGGCGGTGCAGTATCTCTCGCCGTTCCTTCCGAACTTCCTGGTTCGCCAGGAACTCTTCACGTTGCCAATTCTCCACTACAACATGGGGCAGACGGGCATGACCGACGCCCTGGTCAGCCACGTGGAAGCGCTGCGCGCCGATGGCATCAAGATCATGACGGTGCGCGATTTCTATGATCTCCTGCTCACGCAGGAACAGCGCGACGTTCGCTTGGATCCAAAAACAGTTGTCCTCGCGCTCTCAGGCATCACACCGGAGAACGTGAAAGAGGTCTCCGATCTCCTCTCGCAGAATAACATCCGTGCGACGGTCTTCCTCCAGAGCCAACACATCGGCCTCAGCGGTATCACGGAAAAAACATTGATGACGCTGATTGCGAATGGGCTGGACATTCAATCCGCCGCGCACACGGGCGATGATCTCCGCTCCCTCACTAACGCGCAGATAGAGCTGGAGTTAAAGCAGAGCAGAAAGCTGATCGAAGACATCACGAAGAAGCCCGTCTTCGCCATCGCGTACCCGCAAGGTGGCGTGAACGACCGCGTTATGGAAAAGGCAACGGAGGCCGGTTACCTCATTGGCCTTGGCTCCTCCCCGGAACGCACCTTCACACGATCGCAACTGTTACGTCTCCCCAGCTTCATCATTTCGGGAAGCATGCAATCTGAGGATGTTCTTAAAATCGTGAAACCCTAATTATTGAGTTTCCAATGGTGTATCGCTGAATAAGCCGCTTACAGGCATGCCGACCTCCAAGTTCTGCGGTTCGATGTAATACACTTCGTATTCACCTCTTTGATCCCTTGGTAAGCCGATTTCTTCATCCAATGCGAAAGAGTCGGCATTGATTCCAAGACGCTCGTTGCCTCTGTATGCAACAAACTTTCCGGGATCGGACACCAATAATTCAGCAAGATCATGTGTAAATGTCTTGTATGCGAGCAGTGTTTGACCTGAGGGTGCCTGTAACTCATCGGAGGAATCCAGGGGGTCGACTTTTTCCATAAAGAGAGAGAAAGAGAATGATGGAAAATTACTTAAACGTCTTCAAAAATCCTTCTTTCGTGTACTCCGCCGCCTGCTTGGCAGCCTCCTGCGTGATGCTCCGCAAAATATCATCCGTGTTATTGTAGACGTACCAAATGCCAAGGAGAAACACGATCATGGGAATGAATCCGATGATCGACCGGAAAAAACCGCCCACCGTTCGCAGGCGATCCCTGCGGTCGAGCCTGCGCAAATGCTCCACGATCTCATCCAGCTTGTCTTCTGTGCTGTTTCCGGAGGTTTTTAGTGCCATGCGCGCAGTATATCAGAATCCTCGCTTCCACTTTCGGAAGGTTTCAAATGCGCGCGTGGCGTAATAGAGCTTGGAAAGCGGCACATCGCGGCAGTGTTCCAGTGTCAGGAGTTTGCCGCCGAAACCGGTCTTAAACAGCGTGACGCCTGCGAAGGGATGCTTGGGGTCTGCGGCTTTGCCATCGGCATCTACAGGTGCGATGCCCCAAAAGTTATAGATGCTATCGCCGCGCTTGAGTGCATCGCAAATGGCTGTCCACTGCAGCAGGTAACTCGCGGGAATTTTTCGGTGTTCATAGGAACTCGCGCCGTGGTGGTAACTGGTTTCACCGAATACGTGCATGTGGATGGACGCGGCGATCACTTTTCCTTGGAATTCCGCCAGATAGAGGGTGCACTGATTCTTTGGAGCAAAATGTTTCACTTGCGCTCGGAAAAAAGCATTCGTGTACGGCGTAAAGCCGTGGCGCTTCCGCGTTTCATCGTGCAGGCGCAGGAATTCCTCGATTTCCCTATTCGGATCCTTCGATGCGCGTACGGTGACACCATCTTTCTCCGCACGGCGGATGAGATTCCGCGCTGTTGCTCGCATATTGGAAAAGATCGTATCTGCGTTGATATTTTGTAGCGGCAAATGCCACACATGCTCCGCAAGCGTGTGCAGCGGCGAGGGAAGAGATCCTGCAATCGACATCGATCCCGTTGGTGCGAAGGGACTGATGCGCAGGAAAGCGCAGCCTCGTTTCTTTGCTTCTTCCTTGAGCGCATCGATCAACATCGCAGCGGCATCTTGTTGCTCCACGATGGGGCCGTAGAGCACTGCGAGGTGCTTTCCTCTGCGTGCGGGCACAAACAATGCTTGGCAGATGCCGAGGATCTTCTGTTCATCCATTGCCGCAAGGCGGATCGGCTCCTGTCCGCAGTCTCGGTAGACCTCGCCCATCGTCCAGCTCTGCAAAAAAGGGCGATATGTTTGGCGGCTGAGGAAGGAATCCCAATCGTGCTCGTTGGTGTCGTAGGAAATATTCATTGGATTTCAGGACGAGGAGTTAGGAATTAGGATTTTAGGAGGTTAGGAATTAGGAGTTAGAAAGCGTTGGAAGAGATTGTACTAATTCCTAACTCCTAATTCCTAACTCCTTCGTCAAGGCATCGAGTTCGTCCACCAAACGTCGTGCTTGTTTCAGCGACATCCCCGGATGCGTGGGCAGAGCGAGGATGCGCTCACAGGTTTCTTCGGCTTGCGGATCACTGCCGGGGACGTAACCGGTCGCAGCCAATGCAACGGTGTCCGGACAGATGACGCAGCCCGTCCAGCCATCGTTCAAATGGATATTTTTTTTCTTGAGTGATCGTCGAATTCGTTCTGCGCCTTCCAAGAACAGAGGATATTTTTGCAACGGAAGATCCGATGCTGCCGTTGCTACTCTTGGCCATCCTCTGCGTTCGCTTTCTGTCCTGTAGAAGGCTGTCAGCTTCCTGCGATGCATATTGATGTCATCGAGACGCTTCCATTGATCCAGGGCCAAATATGCAAGACCGTTCGGCATCCTGTGAATGACCAGGGGCATCATGCCTTCTTTTTCCTCACGCGAGAGGATCGGCACAAGAAGATGCAGCATCTGAAGCATCTTGAGTGCTGCTTTTCCGATCATGAGTCCGTAGAGCGGTCGTGCGAGTGTGTAGAAGAGAGGATAGAGAAGCAGTCGCAGGATCGTTGGCAATGGAAGATCCGATGCGTGTGTGGAAAGCTCTCGGAGTTTCTGCGTGAGTTCCGGTTTTCGTGCAATCAAACATCCTCCGCTTACGCCGGAGATCGCCTTGTCTCTGCCGAAGCTGAACATCAGTGCGTCGCCATGGGCGGTGATCTCCGCATGACCTTTGCTATCCGGAATCACATGCGCGCAATCTTCTATCAAGAGGATCTTCTTTTCTTCGCATAGTTTCTTGAGTTCCGCGACAGGCGCGGGGATGCCAAACGTGTGTTGGCAGATGACGGCGCGCGTGCGAGGTGTCAGCACGGCTTTTACCGAGTCTACGGTGAGATTGAGCGTGTCGCGGTCGATCTCTGCAAAGACGGGCGTTCCGCCTGCTGCATGGATTGCATTGGGCAGAACGACGCAGGTGTAGGCCTGCACGACTACTTCTTCGCCGGCACTCAGCTTCATCGCGCGAAAGAGCATCACGAGCGCCTCGCGTCCGGATGCGAGCAAGAAACTCTCACCTTTGAATCGTTCTGCGAGTGCTTTCGTGAGTTCCTGTTCGCTTGCACCTCGGAAATAGTTCCACGGAGTAAGAATCATCCCAAGCGATCGCACAACTTGCCGGCTATCGGCCAGCGGTCCGAACGTGTGGTGAATGGGGGAGAAGTGGGACATGGGACTTAGGACTTCGGAAGAAATTTTTGAATGATCGATGGTGGAACCAGGCCGATGCAGATGAGCAGAGAGTTCTTGGGAAGCATTGGAATATGATTCTTCGTGAGAATCCGCACAGGTTTCCCCAGCCCTCGCTCAAAAGCTTTTGCGCTCTTTGCGCTTAAGAAATAGGTTTCCTCAAAAATGCCGGCGCTGTCCGCGCCCAGGCGTTCATGTGTGCGTTCCTGTTCTTCCCCCAGTTCGATGAGTCCGCTCGTCACCAAATATTTTTTGTCGGCAGGCTGCGCACGCGCCCACTCAATGGCGGCGCAGAAACTCGCGGCGCTGGCGTTGTGTGTGTCATCCAATATTGTCACGCCGTGCTCGATGCGAACTTCGAACGTGCGTTTGAGTGGCGCAAAACTTTTCAGTGCCCGCGCGATGGAAGCCAAATCCATCCCAAGATGTTCTGCCACGGCAATCGCCAGCAGGACATTGGTCACTTGATGTGTGCCATGGAGAGGGAGAGAAATATTCTCCTCTTTTATACGGAAGCGGACGCCATCGCTTTTCTCCTCTATATCAAACGCTTCCATGTCCAAGTGTCCTCCTGTTCCAACGATGGTCACAGGGCAGGGCGCTGTTTTTGCGATCTCCCTGCAGAGATCACTATCTCCATTGATGAAGGCATGGCCATCGCTCGGCAATGCTTGCAGCAGCTCGCCTTTGGTCTCCATCAACTTCTGTTGCGAACCGAACAATGCCAAGTGTTGCGTGCCGATGTATGTGAGCACGCCGAGTGAAGGCTTCGCGATCTCGCACAATAATGCAATCTCTCCTGCGCGGTACGCGCCCATTTCCACAATCATGATGCGCGGTTCATTGGCATCAAGTTTCGGAAGTTCTTTGAGCAGCCACTGTGCCACGCCCATCTCGGAGTTCACATGTTCGGGAGTCACAAGAGGATTTTTTTGTTTGAGCACATGCTGCAGAAGTTCTTTCGTCGTCGTCTTGCCGACACTTCCCGTGATGCCGATGACGGTGAGGTGAGAGAAGGATGCGCGCAGACGAGCGGCCTTCGCGAGAATGCGTTCCTTGAGGAAGGCATCCAAGGGTTTCAGCAGCAGCCAGACAACAAAAACGACGGGTGCCTGCGTCAGCGGAAGCAGCAAATGCGTTTCCGGAATCGCCAGCAAAAGAAATGCATCGAGAAGCAGTGCACAGAGAACGATCAGCAATGCTTTCTGCGTCCACTTTGGGAAACGTTGCTTCCGCAGGATAATTTGCAACATACTCAGAGCGGCAAAGGATCCGATCCAGAGCAATACGAATGCTCCCGCCATCACCATGCCCAACGCCAAACTCAGTTGAGGATCAAATGCGGGATCATCGATCTGTTCGTTGAGGGAAGGAATGTACGAAAATCGGACATAGAGAAAGAGGAGTAATCCGGTACAACAGAGAATTCCCAAGAGGATGAGTCGCGACTTCCCCGCAAGTTGCGTCAGCCACCCCTCGCTTCGCAGATGTTCGCGCAACCTATCTAGTCGCCATTCCTTTTGCTGAAAAAGTGCGGCGAATGTGAGAAGCGGGGAGAGGCTGGCAAGCACTGTCAGGCCGATGAAAATCAGAGCGGAAATTATGCTCTATCCTAGCGCTTCGTGGGTTTTATGAAAATGGAGCCTTTTCAAGAATGGCTGGCAGAAGACCGAAGCTGATATATTGAATTTTCAGCGGAAAAGGGGTATACTAATACGATACTTTCACACACACATCTATGAACATACACACAAAAAACTTTCTCGTCTTCGGTGGCGTCTTCTCCATTATTACAGTGTTCTCGCTTTCTGCAGCAGGGTACTTTGGAACGGTCCAAGCCGATCATTGTGTAGAGCCGGAAGTTTGTGAGCACATTCCCGTCGGATCTTCCGCGTCCAGCGAAGCCGCCTCTTCCGCCAGCAGTGAAGGCGATGTGTGTGGCAATGGTTTGATAACAGGAGCAGAAGCTTGCGATGACGGCGGTACGACAGCCGGCGATGGATGTTCCGATGTCTGCGCGGTGGAAAGCGGATGGAGCTGCACAGGCGAGCCGAGTGTCTGCACCCAAGTCTGTGGCAATGGCATCAGGACTTCGGGTGAAGTATGTGACGACGGCAACACGACCGCAGGCGATGGATGCAATGCAACATGTTCTTTGGTGGAAACAGACTTCAGCTGCACGACCGCTACGCCAAACGTCTGTACGTCCACCTGTGGTAGTGGAGTGAGAGCTTCCAACGAAGCATGTGACGATGGCAATCTGACAGCCAATGACGGTTGTTCCGCAACATGCACAGTCGATACCGGATACACCTGCACTTCAGCATCGCCAAACGTCTGCAGCACGACTTGTGGCGATGGCATTCAAGCAGGAAACGAAGTGTGCGATGATGGCAATACGAGCAATAACGACGGGTGCTCCGCCACGTGCATCCAGGAGGGTCATCACGAGGTAGAACGCGAAATTCCTCATGAGAACTGCAGCGATGGTTCGGATAACGATGGCGATCACTTGATCGACCAGGAGGATCCCGAGTGTCCGGCTTTACCGACCACGGAAAATTGCACCAATGGTGCGGATGATGATGGGGATACGCTGATTGACCAATTTGACAACTCGGACTGTCCTGCTGTTTGCAGCTCAGGTTTAGATGATGATTCAGATGGAATCCCGAATGAAGTGGATACCGACTGCGGTTATGTTGATGAAACCATTGTGTGTGCATCCGGGGCAGACGATGATGCAGACGGCGTCCCGAATGAAGTCGACGAACAATGCTCCCAACAGGTCACTACGAATGAAGTGTGTGCTTCGGGAGGCGACGATGACAACGATGGAATTCCCAATGAAATTGATGGGGATTGTTCAGTGCCCCAACTTATAACCGATGTCTTCGGCAACTTCTACGATGTTGTTATCCACTTGGGGCAGCAACTCGGCACAGGAGGAGTACACCTCGCCGCGCCACCTCTGTTTACATTCCGAGATGCCGTCCTGCCGTTCATTCATGCAATGATGGCCTACCTGGGTATCTAAGTTTTCGTATCTAATCCCTTAAACTCGCTCTGAATTCCTTTTATTGCGTTTTTAAGGGATTATTGACAAATATTAAAATTTGACGTGTTTGGTATTTTGGAGTACTCTGGCTGCTCATTCCTTATTCCATGAGCATTGCTCCTCTTACCAATAATGCGCTGGAGGGAGCCACCAGGGAATACATTCCTGGAGGTTCTACAAAAGATGAAAAAACAGAGGCTTCTGCTCGCCCGGAAATCAAGAAACCGCTGTCTGCGCTGTTGGATACTCGAAGAATAGTTCGAGCTAAAATGACGTTGCTTCTACGAGACGGCATTTTGGAGGGTGCATTACCGGATGGTGACGTTGAAACAATTTCCGGAGAGGAGTTGCATAGAACAATTTCGGAACAACTGGAAGGTGACGCAAAATTTAAAGAACCAATACGAACGTCCAATCATTCGGTGCACGAGATAGCAGAACACATTACGAGAAGAATTTATGGCAATACAGATTATCCGATTGGTTTTGAGCATAATAATGTGAGGTATCTGACACATGGATTTTTGGGTGAAGGTGGTATGGGAGCAGTCTTCAGAGCATTTTCCGATGCGAACAATGAGCCGTTGGTCATAAAAATGCCAAAGCAGAGCAGCATGAATACCCACGTTCTTGAGCGTTTTACAACGGAAGCAGAAGCTCTTTCGAAGTTAACAGAAGAATGTGCGCCTGAACATGTTGCATATTCCACGGGGCATCCTCACTTTCTCGCGATGAAAGAAATTCCCAACTCAGCAACACTGTATGACGTTATCAATGCCGCAGGCTCCGGTCGTCTGAGTTCCGAATTCAAATTGGATGTGGCCATTTCACTTTCTTATGCTCTGGCAAAGATGCACACAATCATGATTCATCGCGATATAAAACCGGAAAATATTCTTCTTTCACAAAAGGGTGCTGTATTTCTCGATTTTGGTCTTGCTCGGCTCAAAAACGTATCGGCCGATGAGACTCGAAATACATTTACAGGACAAGGATTGGGGACGGCGAAGTTTGCACCGTTGTGGCAGGTTCTTGATGCAAAAAACACCGATGAAAAAGCGGATATAGCTGCATTCGGTCCCACTCTTTATTCATTGTTCGAACAAGACGATCTGTTTACGGAAAAAAGAGGTCGCTTGGAAGATGTTCACTTGCTGCGCTTGGGTAAATTAGCTCAAAAGTTCCCGGATGTTGCCGTTCTCATTTTTCGTCTTGTTCAAGATAACCCTTCGCTTTTGCCCGATGCAAAATATGTATGTGAGACCTTGCTGACCATTAAATATGGCAAACGCTTATCCTTGGAACAGTATAAGAGAGAAGAAAATCCTCTTTTTTTCGGTGAAAAAATAGTACATGGTTCACCTCTGGCGGAACAAATTGCAAACTTGGTACGGACGAAAGAAGATGACCCCGCCCTTTTGCGTGAAGATGCTGATCAGGATCCACGTGCCAGTTTGTTCGAAGCTGTACGCGACGTATATCCCGACTTTGCAATCCATGAAGGAGAAAGCCTGGCGAAAGCATTTACGAGATATATCCAAGCTCTGCAGGGCGATGTAGTGGATAATAGTTTTGTGCGATCTGTGGTGGACAGAAAAAACAGAGATGAGTCGATCAAGCGTTTACAGCACGCACAAAAAATCACCATTGCGGGAGTTGTTGGAACAGCTGCAATTATTGCTGTTGGCCTTACTTCTTACTTTTCTGGAATATTTCATTCCTCCAAGAAAGAAGAGTTGAATGGGAAGGTGCCTGTAGCCACTTCCACGGACTCTGCAAAACTGTCAGAAAATTCCGCCCCTGTTTTGAATAAAAATAACGAGGAATCCAACGTGCCTTCTGTTCCGGAGGTAACGCCGGAAATGAAACGATTTGTGTCTTTGGAATATGGTGAAGACGGTGCACTCAAGAAGCTGTCCTTTGACCCGGATGCCAAAGCGCCTTCCATGCCGGTGGAAACAGACAGCATTGCACACCAAACGTTTACGGCAAAAGGAGTGCCTTTGGTTGATTCTCTTACATTGGATCCTCTGCAAGTGATGCAAATGTTGCATATTAAGTGTGATCCACAATCAGTACCACCCACCTTTAAGAAAGAGCGACTTCTTTTTGTTCTTACCCCCAATCATGGCAAGGATGGGGATAAAAGGCAGATTTTTCCGATGGTGGTTATTATTCCAAACATCGGTTCTCTTCTCCTTGAAAACGAAAATGAATCCACATTATTCGGTCAGATCGATACGCAAGTGAAAGAAATGAACGGGAAGATCATTTTTACGGACAGCAAAAAGGGAATCATGTTGGAACTCAATGGTGGCATCAAAGCAGGGGGCAGCGTGGAAGAATTCAGGGAACACTCTCTTGTGAGAAATTTCGTGCAAAATTTTCCATATGAGGATTTGGATGGCGCAGAGAATGGAAAAATACAGCTATCAACTGTCAAAATGCTGTTAAAAATATTGGATCCCATTAGAGCAAGTCTCAAGCAGGAGTTATAGAATTCAGAATTGCTTTCGCAATCTCTTTCGCCCTGTCTCGGTGCACACGGTGCCTCACTCCCGGGAAACGATGCAGGCGGCTGCCTGAGATTTTGCGGTGCATGAGCTCACCATCGGAAACGAGAGTCATACGGTCATCGTCGCCCCAGAAGATGTCCGTCGGCACATCGATCTTGGAGAGGATTGGGCGAAGGTCTTCCGCAGAAACCTTGATCATTGTTTGGCGCATCACGGAGCTGGCTTGCTCGTAATCGTGGACGCGGACGAGCCTGTAGAGGAATTTCTTTCCCAACGGTTGTAATCCTTTCATCCCCGGAATGCTCAGGATCAGTTTCCCACTTTTCGCCAACACCAACCCAAGAATCCGTTTGAAGTGGCGCGGATGGCGGATACCAGCAGCGGCGCAGAGGAACAGATGCTCCATGTTCGTGGATTTTCGTGATGCCAGTTTCAATGCAATGCGTCCGCCGTGCGAGTGACCAAGGAGAAAGAGTTTTTTGTCGTTCTTCACATGGTGCATGAGCCATCGCGACACCCAGTCCGTGTAGTCATCCGTGTTCCATGGATGCGGCGGTTCCGGTTCCGTGCCAAAGCCGGGGAGATCGGGTGTGAGGATCTCCAGGGGGGCATCTTTGAGCGCCTCACGCAGTTCTGTGAAGGATTCGCGCGATCCACCCCACCCGTGGAGACAAACAAGTACGTTTTTCATGGTCGTTTTATCGTAGCATTGAATGGCTTCCACCATTGACTCTCGGTACCTTTTTAAGTAGATTATTCATCTGTTTCTAAATTTGTCTATGTCGGAAAAATCCAGATCCCGCACCGAATCGAAGGTTTCTCGCGGAACGCTCGATAACAAACGCCATGGTTCTGTTGAGAGTACGCCTGCACCACGCAGAAAGCGTTTGGATCACTATCGTCGTCTTCTGCACAAACTTCTGGCTCCGGAGAGAACAAATGGAGCCACGGAAGATACCCCACCGGAGCGAAAAGCCGATGAACTGGAAACCATTACCGAAAGACAAGGCAAAGAAATGAGCGATAAGTCTGAAACAAGAAAAGCCGATGTCCGAAGTCAAATTTTATGGGCATTGGAGCGCATGCGCGACGGTACCTATGGAATTTGTTGTTACTGTGAAGACAAGATTCATCCGGACAGGCTTGAGGTGATTCCCTATGCAGTCTATTGCACGAAATGTCAGACAAGAGAGGAAATTCATGACAAACTCGTGAACCCGGCCGACTCGGTTGTCTTTGATGATGAGTAAGTTCAAGTTCTTCCTATCTCCGAATCCAGAGACTGCACCGACAGTTCTTTGTCCGATGCATTTGCGTGCGTCGCTTTCCATGTAACACGCACTCCGATGCGGTGGCGTGTGTCGGAAGTAAGGTGGAGCAGAAGTCCTTCCTTCGGATTCACATGGATCGGTTTCAGCAAAGGGAGATAGATCTGCTCCCAGTGCGTGAGAGGTTCTTCCGGATGTGTCGAGAAGGTGATGCCCGCCATAAGATCGCATTCGAAGAATAGGGCGAAGCCGAACACTTCCTGTGATTGATCGCAAGTCCATCGAACGTCTGCGGAGCGGATGCTGCTTTCTTTTTTCGTGAAATCGAGGACATCCCACTGTTTTGTTCCATTCGGCATCAGCTCACTCGGTTTGATTTCCTTCACGTACATGTTGTTCAGCGTGATGCGTTCGGCCTCCGAAAATTTCAGTCCATGGCCGACGCCCGGCCAGACATTGATTTCCTTCCACAGGCGTTCATCAATGACAGGACAGACGAACTGACGCAGCTTTTGCGGGATCAACGAGCCGCTCGGTTTCAGGAATCGTTTCGCATCCATCATGTTTTCGATGATGTGTTCTTCCAACGCAAAATTCCCGAGCGTTTCAGAAATCACGACATCTGTCTTCACGGGATCCTTCACTTCGCTCGAGTGCTTGCGGATAAACGTGCAGTTGTGGATGCCGTTCTCCTTCGCAATTTTTTTACTCATCTCCAACGCATCGGAGTGTTCATACAAGTAACATTGCTTCGCACCAAGTTTCGATGCGATAAAACTCAAAAATCCAGTTCCCGAGCCGATGTCTGTGAGTGTTGTGTCTTTGCGAATGACGCGCTTCAGCGCCTTTGCAAACGCGTCATTGCGCAGCCTATCGCCCATGATTTTGCGCTGAAATTCGATCATTGTGCGTAAGTCTACCTCTTTCGTTATCGAGAGTCAGGGGATCTCCGCTGACAGAGAATTGTAACGTTTTCATAGACGTTCGTATCATCGAAGCGTATGGTGCTCATTTATCCTTCTTCACCCTCTTTCCGTATGACTTCCTATCAAGTACGGTTCATCGCAGCGCTGGGAACGGTCGCGGCCCTGAGCCTCGCGTTTTTCGGGTATTCGCTCGTGTCGTCTTCCGTCCCGCCGGCCTTTGCGGCGCAGTCCGACTATTTCCTTAAGATCGAAGGGATCGACGGAGAAATCACCATCGAGTCTTTTAGCTGGGGCATAGTCTCTCCTCGTGACGCGGCATCCGGTCTTCCTACGGGCAGAAGGCAGTACGAACCGCTCATCATCCGCAAACGCATCGACAAGGCAAGCCCTCTTCTCTTCCGCATGGCCAATGACAAAGGAGTACGCATCAAAAAAGCGGTGCTGATGGGGGAGGACAGAGACGGCAGACATTTCGAAGTCAGCTTCTTCGATGTCTTCGTCGAAGCATTCAAGCAGAGTGGCGATGCCGATTCCCCTCCGATGGAATCCGTGAGCTTCAACTTCTCGAAAATCGAGTGGAAATACAGCTTATAAGTGATTGATCGTCACCTAAGCCGGATCGAACACCCTTCCCGTTTGGAGGGGTGTTTGTGTTTGTAGTTACTGCAGTATGTTGATGGTGATAAGGGTCTCCGAAGATCATATCTTCTGGTGGTCGAACTGGACATAGGATCCATCAGGATCAACCCGCATATCCGTACTTCTTTGATAAAACCACTGTTAGAGCCGCACATGAACAAAAGTGCATAGGAATTCGGTGTTCATTTCGCCTTGTCGATGATCGACCGCACGATGGCATCGACCTCCTGCGGCATAGAACCCAGATCGACGTGCGGAAAGAACTGCGGGAGGACAACGGGGCGCATCCCAACGATCCAGACTTTCCCCTCATGGACGTACACGTTGATCTTGCACGGCATACAAAGACCGATCTTGGGATCGGCTCGAAGAAACTCGCTCGCGTACTTCGCGTTGCAGAACTCCACGATCCTGTACGGATCACGGTTGATACCTTTCTCCGCGAGGGTCGCTTGCACGTCATGGACGTGGAGTACGCGCATCCCCGCCTTCGCGATTTCCTCCTGCACTCTTGCAAGCGCGAAATCAAAGTCTTTGTCCGTGGTGACTGTGTAATCGAAATCCATAGGTGTATACTACCCGACATTTCCTCCTCCCACCATGTTCTACCGCATCTCCTTCGCTTTCATCACCGGCATGCTCTTCCTTTCACCCATCGCCTCCGCGCAGGAAACGGGCATGATGGATGACCACACCGCCCGCGAAGAAGCGGAAGGCAGAGAACTCTGGCAGCGGATGGAGCGCGAAGAAGTCGGATGCAAGGATCTTACCGATGAGCAGTTCGCCGCTCTCGGTGAATACTTCATGGGGGAGATGACGGGCGATGCGCACGAGGCGATGAACGCCATGATGACACGCATGATGGGCGAGGAAGGCGAGGAACAAATGCACGTCGTCATGGGCAAGCGAATGAGCGGGTGTGGCGGGGACGGGACGCTCCCGATGGGAAATGCAGGAATGATGATGCCCATGATGGGTATGATGATGGGCAACGGCATGATGGGCGGAAACTGGAACGGTGCTTCCCCGATGATGGGAGGATGGTCAAACGGCTACGCCCCTGATACAATGTCGTCCATGATGGGATACGGATTCAGCGGCTTCGCGCCCTTCGGATTCATTTTCATGATTCTGTGGTGGGCGCTCATCATCGCCGGCATCATCGCGCTCGTGAAATGGCTCTCGCGCAACTCCGGTGCGACAGAAGGGAAATCCGCACTCGACATCCTCAAGGAGCGCTACGCCAAGGGGGAAATCGACAAGAAAGAGTTCGACGAGCGCAAGAAGGATCTCTCCTAACACTCCATGAAGTTCGGTATCATCCTGCAATCGAACGAGCCGGAGCACGTGTGGAACGCGCTGCGGCTCGCGATCACGGCGCGGAAGGCAAAGCATGACGTGCGTATTTTTCTCTTGAGCGAGGGCGTGGAGCTTGAGCGTATTCCTGATTCCGAGCACTTCGATATTTCGAAGAAAGTGAAGGACTTTGCGGATCTCGGAGGCCAGATTCTCGCCTGCGGGAACTGTCTCGAAAGCCGTTCACAATCCGGGGGTGCTGCCTGCTCCATCTCGACCATGGCCGATCTCCTGCGCCTCGTCGAAGAATCGGACAAGGTGCTGACGTTCGGGTAGAAGTAGTTCCAAGATTGGCAAGTATATTTTACGTGGTGCCACGGGGTGCAAACGATATTACGTGATTATCGTGAATTGGAAAATGGCTTACCTTAGAGAACTAACGAAGGAAGAGCGCATTGATCTTGTGACAACTGATACAATCATCGCACATGGATGATGTCATTCTTGGTAGCGGCAACTTAGCTGGAAAAGGCGTGTACGCAGCAAAAGATTTTGCAAAAGGAGAGGTCGTCATTCGGTATGCGCTCAAGCCACTCACGCAGCAGGAGTTTGATACTCTACCGAATGAAGAGAAAGAATTTACGCATACGCATAAAGGGGTAGTCCACCTCTATTCGGAACCAGAAAGATATGTGAATCATTCCGCTGATCCCAACACCTATCAAGATCACAGCAGAAAATGCGATGTTGCTTTACGAGATATTAAGAAAGGTGAAATGATAACAACTGATGCCACGAAAGACGATGTGAAGTGATGACTATTTCCATTCACCCCTAATCAATTTTTCCTTCTTTTCCCGCGTCCATCCTTTAATTTGCACCTCACGCAATCTTGCAGATGACTGATCTGAAAATTCAGGTGAAACATAGAGTAATCTCAAAGCCCCTTGATCATGGGCAAATTTCGCTCCTTCGTCGCGATTATGCTCCTGAATCCTTCTGCTCGGATCAGTAGTAATCCCCGTGTAGTATTTGCCAGTTGGAGCTTGTGCGATATAGACGTGCCAAGACATAGTAGATGATCATAGCATGGTTTTGTGTGTTGTTTTGTTGGGGTCTTCGACTCAGTTGCTTCGCAACTTCGCTCTGACTCATTCGATTCGCCTGATAGAAGAATCGTGGTTTACCATGAGTGAGCAATTCACGCAGTGAATTGCGAATCGAATGGTGTCACGGGCCGGGATTGAACCGGCGACCCCGGGCTTATGAGTCCCGTGCTCTACCAACTGAGCTACCGTGACACGACTATGGGATTATGAATCAAGAATGCCAAAGAATGAAGAGTCATTTTCCAGCAATTTCTCCTCAAAGGACGGAAAAAATACTACAGTATGGCCATGAAGAAGCGTTATGCATTGTGGACTCTTTTGATGGTGCCGGCGCTGGGCACGGCATTGGCATTTCTGCTTATCAATGCGCTCATTCTCGGAAGCACGCGGGACTCGCTGTATACAAAAATTGAGGATGTCCCTCCCGCGCAGGCGGCGCTGGTGCTGGGCGCTGCGGTCTACAGGAATTCGAAAGTATCCTTCTTCCTGCTAGATCGTCTGGAATCTGCAGAGGAACTCTATCGAGCGAAGAAAGTGCAGAAGATCATCGTCTCCGGCGATCATGGCCAGCCGGAATACAATGAGGTGAGCACGATGCGTGATGTGCTTTTGGATCGCGGTGTCCCTGCGGAAGACATCTTCATGGATCATGCGGGGTTCGACACATACGACAGCGTGTATCGAGCCAAAGAAATTTTTGAGGTCGAGAATCTCATCATCGTCACACAGAAGTTTCATCTACCGCGTGCGCTCTACATTGCCAATGCGTTGGATCTGGATGCCGTCGGATTGGTAGCGGATCGCCGCACGTACACGGAAGAAGTCCTTCTTCGCAACGTGAAGCGGGAATCGCTGGCACGCGTGAAAGCATTCTTCGATGTTCTCTTTCGCGTAAAGCCCACGCATCTGGGTGAAAAAATTCCCATCACGGGTGACGGAAGGCAGACGGATGATCGATAATGGACGGAGAATCTCAGGAAGGTCATCGCTCCACAGGAATAAGAAGAATCCTCTTTATCCTCTTATTCTTCTTACTCTTCTCAATTTTACAATAAGAAGAACAATGCAAGCGAACTCAAAAGAATCCCAAAGTCGCGTGCACCCATTTCATTTACACCCACTTGCGTCAGGATCACGGCAACTTGTGCGGCGATGAAGAGGCATGCGAACTGGCGGACGCGTCGCACGGGAATCAAGATGAGCACTGCGGCCAGCGTTTCCTGCACGCCGATGATCATGAGCCATGTTTGTTTGGGCATGCCGAAGAGTCCATCCATCCAGAGGGGAATCCATCCGATCCAATTCAAGGGATGCACGAACTTGTCGATGCCGAAGTATCCGAAAATAAGAACCAGTTCAAAGGTCAGGATTGCTTTGGCCAAAGCATTGCGTTCGAACATGAACGTAGTGTAGAATACACACTCCGTTTTGTCTCCTTCTTTTTCCATCCTATGAAAAAGGCTACCACATTCCCCGTCCTCTCCGCTTTTTTGCTTCTTCTCGCAGCATGCAATCCCGCTGCAAACACGCCTCCAGCAGAAGACGAGAATGATTCGTCTTCGTCGACGGAAGATATGACCATCGAGGACGATGATGCTTCCAATGACGATGATGACATGGTCGGAGGAGATGCCAGTACCAGTGTCGCTCCCACGCCGCCCCCTCCCGTTGCAACGCAACCGCGTGTCATCGCCATCACGACAAACACCTGGGTCTTTACGCCGAACATGATCACGGCAAAACAGGGTGAGAAGGTGACGATTCAATTGACAGGCATAGCGGGAACGCACGGATTTTCCTCTCCGGAGCTTGGCATCAGCGCCATGGTCACTCCGGGGCAGACCATCAGCGTCACGCTCCCGACGGATGTCGCCGGAACGTTCAAGATTTTCTGCAATATTCCGTGCGGCGCCGGCCACAAGGATATGGTGGGAACCATCGTGATTCAGGCGTAACCTGCACCTGATTCACCCATGAAGTACCTTTTGTTCCTGGTCTCGGCGGCAGCGGTTGTTGTACTCGGTGTTTTTGCCTACAAAGGCCTGCAACCTGCAACGAATCCCGATCCCAACCATATGCATGCGGACTTTGCAGTATGGATCGATGGCAAGCAGCTGGATTTCTCCGGTCCGGAATTCATGTCAGCACCTCCGGCGGCGGCTGCGTCATTGCCGTTTGTCGATGCTGCTTTCGCTCACGGTGATGAAGAGGACGGTCATGTGGTTCCGGGTCGGGAATATCTGCATCTGCACAATGGCAACGGACACGTTATTCATGTTCATAAACCCGGACTGACGATTGGAGATTTCTTCGATTCGCTGAGCATGCTTATGACCGATGCGTGTTTGACTGTGAATCCTCAGCGCAGTTATTGCATTGAAGATGGAAAGCGCTGGCGCATGTTCGTGAATGGGAAAGAGACGCAGTTCGGTCCGAATTACGTTCTGAAGGATCTCGATCAGATCCTCTTAACGTGGGGATCGGATGATGCTGTCATCACTCAGCAGCTGAAGATGCTTACCAATGATGCGTGCCTCTACTCACAAACATGCCCGTGGCGCGGCACGCCTCCTGCGGAAAACTGCATTTCGGATCCCGCGATTCCGTGCGTGGAATAAGCATGCACTAAGCTTTACCCACTCATCTTCGCGAATGCCAGAAAAAGCCCTGTGAAGAGGGCAGCCATGAGGATAGGTGCGGCATCCGAGATCCAATTGCGTTTTTCGGGTCGAAATCCTTTCAAGAGCAACGAGTTCGTTACGACAGAGACGGAGCTCAGCGCCATCGCAAGACCGGCAAGTTCCGGGCGCAGGACGATCCCAAAGCCGATAAATGCGCGCGCTGCTATGGGGATGCCGATGATGTTGTAGAAGAGCGCGAAGAACATATTCTGATGAATCTTCGTGACCGTTTCCCGACTCAGGCGAATGGCCGTCACCACATCGCGCAGATCGTTTTTCACGAGGATGATGCCTCCGGTCTCGATGGCGATGTCCGTGCCGCTGCCCAGCGCAATGCCAAGATCCGCCTGCGCCAGCGCGGGACTGTCATTGATGCCATCGCCGACCATGGCTACTTTTTTTCCTTCTACCTGAAGTCGTTTCACTTCATTCGCTTTGTCTTCCGGCAGCACTTCCGCAAGCACATGATCGATGCCGACCTGTTTTGCAATCGCTTCCGCAGTCCTGCGATTGTCCCCGGTGATCATGTACACGCTCAGTCCCATGCGTTGCAGATTCTTCACTGCTTCATTCGATGTTTCTTTCAATGTATCCGCCACCGCGATGATTCCGAGAATGCCATTTTCGTCGGCAATCAACATCGCAGTTTTCCCTTCTTGTTCCAGGCGTTGCATGTCTGCTTCCACATTCGTTCCTTGAATCAGTTTGCGGTTGCCAAGGCGATATATCTTGCCATCGATGCTTCCTGTCACGCCTTGTCCTGGGATTGCTCGAAAATTTTCGGCTTTCTGCAGATCGATTCCTCTTTTCTTTGCTTCATTCACAATGGATTCCGCAAGGGGATGTTCGGAGCCTTGCTCCAAGGATGCGGCGATGCGCAAAAGCTCGTCTGGTTGTAGGGGCGACGCATGCGTCGCCCCTACAACGGATATCGGGACGATGTCCGTCACCTCCGGTTTCCCTTTGCTCAGCGTTCCCGTTTTATCAAACACAATCGTGTCTATCTTCCGAGCAGCTTCCAGCGGTTCGCCTCCTCGGATCAAAATGCCGTGTTCGGCGCCTTTGCCGGTTGCCACCATAATGCTCGTGGGTGTTGCGAGACCCAGTGCGCACGGGCACGCGATAACAATCACGGACACAAATGCGAGGATGGCGAAGGTGATGGTTTGTCCCAGAAGGAGCCAAGCAATCAGCGTTCCGATTGCGATGAGGATGACAACGGGCACAAACCAAGAGGCAACCCAATCGGCAAAGTCTTGAATGGGCGCTTTGGAACCTTGCGCATCCTCCACAAATTGAATGATGCGTGCCAGCGCTGTCTCGCTGCCGATTTTCTCCGCGCGGAATTCGATGCTGCCGTTTTTGTTCAGTGTGCCTCCGAACACCTTAGCACCCTCCGCTTTTTCCACGGGAATGCTCTCGCCCGTCAGCATGGATTCATCGATGGATGTCAGTCCTCGTGTCACTGTGCCATCGACAGGAAGTTTTTCTCCCGGCCGCACGACAATCGTATCGCCGATCTTCACGTCTTCAATCGCAACGTCGATTGTTTTTCCGTCGCGGATGATGCGTGCGGTTTTGGCTTGCAGCTGCATCAGTTTCTCTATCGCCGTGCTGGTTTGCCCTTTGGCTCGTGCTTCCAAATATTTTCCCAGAAGCACGAAGGTGATCAAAAATGCCGCGACTTCAAAATACAGATCATGCATCTCACCGATGATCGTTCCCTCGCTGCGAAGATGCTCCGCGACATTATAGAGGCTGTAAAAATACGCAGTGGATGTTCCGATGGCAATCAAGCTGTCCATATTGAACGTGCGCATGCGGAGTGCGGACCACGCGCTGTGGTAGAAATTCGCACCCAACCAGAACTGCACGGGTGTTGCCAGAATCAGTGATGCGATACCCATCCACGGTTTTAGAATCGATCCAAAGGGGAGTGTGGGAATAAACGAGAGCGCCATGAAGTACAGCATCGGCGCACTGAGCATGAGACCGATCCAAAACTTTTTCTGATACGAACGCATTTCCTCAACACGTCGTTTTTTATCCGCATCGCGATCCGCGACATTGGCAACACTCGCGTTGTATCCTGCAGCTCGAATGGATGCAATAAGATCATCGGGTGATGCTTTCGCATCATCAAAGCGCACCTGTGCCTTGTTGGTTCCGTAATTGACACTTGCTTCCTCCACGCCCGGCGTTTTCTTCAATTTCCGCGTGATGATGGCTGCGCAACTGGCGCAGTGCATGCCGGACACGCTAAGGGTGAGAGGGGTGGATGGCATACTACAAAGATTCTACGCGGTAATCGGAATTCAGTGCTTCGATTTCTTGTTTCCATGCATCCATCGCAAACGATTCATCGTGATCCATGGTCACGGTCTTTTGATCCAGATCAACATCAATGGATTGAATCGAACGAAATTCAGAACTCACGTCTTTGATGAGTGCGGCGCACGAAGCGCAGTGAATGCCGGGGATGCGGACAGTTGTTTTCATAGGAAGAAAGGTTATGAGGGGCGAACCTGAACATTGGCGCGGAACATGCCCATGGAGCACGTGATGGTGAAATCGCTCGTGGGGTTTGCAATAGGACCCAACCAGTTGCCGCCCTTTTGGATGGGAGTGCTCAGGTTAAACGTCGGAGCCGTAAGCATCCCTGCGCAACCGAAAACATTTTCCGGAGCAATGGCATACACCCATGTGGGACGTCCGGCATCGATCACGAAGCGATCCGGTTGATACCCTTGTTCCGTGACGTACATCGTGATGATTTGCTGATCGTTGGTATCAATGGAGACAAAAGGATCTTCACCAAGCGGTGAGGTTGCCTGCGTTTGGCCTGCAATTTTGAGGAGAATTTCTTTTGCATCCACGCCAGTCAGCAGGAACCCGCTTTGAAGGTTCCAGAGACCCAGAAGCAGAACAAGCGCGCCGGAAAATTTCAAGAAGTAGCGCGAGAAAGCACCTTCTGCCATCGCGCTTACAATGCTGATGCCGAGCAGGGCGGGGAGCGTGCCCAGGGCAAAGACAAACATGATGAGCGCACCGCTCGCAAAACTGCCGGAAGCCAACGCCAAGAGTTGCATGGATTGCGTAAAGCCGCAGGGGAGAAAAAATGTGAGCGCTCCAAGAAGGGCAGGCCCCAATGGATTTTTGGATTCCGAGAGTTCCTGTATTTTTCTGGAGAAAGATCGCGGTAAAGGCAATGTGCAGTATCGTTTTGGCAGAATCTTCAAAATGTTCAGTCCCAAGACAATCATAATCAACGCAATGACAATCGTGAGGAAGCCCGTGCCCTTGGACGAAAGTCCGATGATTGTTCCGAGTGCGCCGATAAGCCCGCCGAGCAGCGCATATCCGAAGAGCCTTCCGATATTAAACATCAAGAGCGGTTGAAACTTTTCCCAACGGTTGGCGGGATGATAGATTTCCGACCATTTTGCCGAGACCGAGAGCAGAAGTCCGCCAACGACTGCAAGGCATGTGGATGCAGCAGCCGTGAGTCCCACAATAAAGATTGCGCTGAGGCCGACCACTCCTTCCACATTTGCTTGCAACGGGAACAAGCCGACGGTTTTCAGGATCTGATAGAGCGCAATGACAAGCACGAGCATGCCACCCACTTCGAACCAATGGTTCCCGTTCCGCGCCGATGCATCATTCAAAACCCTCGTGTCGTGGTTTCCTTTCGGGTGGGCTGCGTACGAAGTGCCTTTCAATGCCGTTTGCACTGCGCTGAGAGTGAGGGGAGATGCCGAGAAAATCTCCACTTCGCTGCGCCGTTCACTGGCGCGGACGTCGGTGACGCCCGGGAGCGATCGCAATTTTTTCTCGATGAGCAGTTCGCAACTGCGGCACGTCATGCCGCGGATGGAAAACAGTTGTCGATGCGAGCCGCCCGATGCTGTGTTCGTTTTCATAGGTAGGAGGGAAAATGACGGAAAGAGCAAAGCTCCAGCGCGTCATTTCACACTCGCAAGACTACCGTAGAAATCCATGACAGGGCAGCCCCCGCCGAAATTGGTGCATTGTAGGGAACATTCTCAGGTTGATCGTTCCATTGGATGCAGGAAGGGGATCCCGTCTTGTCGATCACGAATGGTGCAGAGAGCGCCAGATCTTCGGAAACAGGAAGTTTGAAATCCACGATGCATGCTTCCTCTTTCGCACAGTCACCATGTGCTTCTTGTTCGATGTGGATTCCCGCGTGCTCCATGGCGCATTCGTCTGCTTGCGATACTGCATACGACATGGGAAGCAGTTCTTTTGGCTCTTCCGCAAATGCGACCGTCGATGCCGGGAAGACGGTTTGGAGTACCAGCGCAGTGAGCATGAGCTTTTTCATCATCAGGATAGTATAGCAAAAATTCTCTTCAGTGAACAGGTTTTTATGCCTTCTTCATCTATCCGTGTTGATGCCGCAGCCGTTTTTTCATAGTATCTCCTGGTATGAACCCTCCCCAGAAAGGCAAACCCGGCGATCATGCTCACGATCCTCGCATTACACAGCTGGAAAAGGCAATTGCAGAGCTGAACGAACAAGTGAAGAAACTTACGGATCTTGCTGCACGTGCACAGGCGGATTTGCAGAATGCGAAAATTCGCATGGGAAAAGATCGGGAAGAACTGGGAGCGTTCGCATCGGAAAATATCATTCGCCGCATCCTTCCCGTCATCGATAACTTCCAGCGAGCATTCCAGCATCTGCCCGAAGACCTTAAAAACCATGAGTGGGTGAAGGGCGTCTTTGCCATCGAACAGGAACTCTTGAAGCACATGACAGAGATGGGACTCAAGAAGATCGAAGCACTCGGGAAAACTGTCGATGCATCTCGTCATGAAGTGCTGATGACGGGACCGGGGGAAGAGGGGAAAGTCATCGAGATTTTTGAGGATGGGTATGAGCTGTATGGCAAAGTGTTGCGGCCGGCTAAGGTGAAGGTTGGGGAGACTAGGTGATTCGTAGATATTGACAGATTAGTGTATTGGTATTATAATAATCATATGAAACCTAAGGATATCAATTCGGCGGACATTGATCGCTTTCTCGCGGGTGAGTTGTCGGAAGAGTCTCCCCTCTATGATCAAATTGTTCATGATTTTGTAAATAATGATAATGGGCAAGTGATGCGTTATTTGCAGACACTCGTAGACGCAAGAAAAAAAGAGCTCTCAGGCGTATACGATATTGTCATGGACAATGATCCCTACAAACTTAATTAAGCTTTAATGATTGGAATCCAATGAATTGGTTTTTGGAATGTTTCCTTGTTTCTTTTTCAACCCTCTCTCTGTCTCTCTCCCTGAAGGGAGAGAGTACGCAATTTTTCTCGATTCTGAATAATGGCGTTCCCTCCCCCTGTAGGGGGAGGGACAGGGAGAGGGTAATAGATGGGACAGCGATTACCCGAATCAACGTTGAATGCATTTCAAAAACTCTTCTCCCTTCTCCTCAAAATTCTTGAACATGTTGTAACTGGGCGAAGCCGTGGAGAGAAGGCAGATCTTTGTCTTTGTGGTGAGATCCTTTGCAAGATTCACTGCTTCATCCATGGAAGCTGCTTCATACAGCTTGATGCGATTCTCTGTTTGCTCCAACGCATCGCGGATGCGGGAGCCGCTGCCGGGGAAGAGAATCACATGTTCCACTTTGGACGCATGGATTTTCTTGGCGAGTTCGGAAAAATCATTGCCACGGTCTTGTCCTCCCAAAATGATCGTAAAGACGCGGTCGCCCAGCGCTTCCAAGGCGGCAATGGTCGATTCCGGCGTTGTGGAAATGGCATCATCCACCCATTCGATGCCGTGGTGCACACCCAGAGACTGCAGACGATGGGGGAGTCCTTTAAACTCGCGCAGTGCATTTAAGATCACAGGTTTCGGGACTTTTAAAAATAAGCTGACTTTGGAGGCGGCTGCCATGTTGCTCAAGTTGTGCATGCCCAAGAGATGCGTCTCTTCGATTCTAAGCGGCGCATCTTCCCACGTGAATGCCACTTTCTTTCCTTGGCTCATCTTCGCGATCACTTTTGCTTCCGGAAAAAGTTTATTGTAAAAAATGGCAGTTCCTTTCGGCTGGAATCGCGCGATGTTTGCTTTGGCAGCTTGGTAGGATTCCAGCGAACCATGATAATCCAGGTGTTCCGGAAAGAAACTCGTGATGATGGCGATCGTGGGGCTCGTCTTTGTGTGCATGAGTTGATAGCTGCTCATTTCGAGGACTATATGCGTATCCTTTTTAATGTCATCTAAGTGTGCAATCGCGGGTTCTCCGATATTGCCAAGCAGGAGGACATCCTTCCCCGCATTTTTTACGATGGCAGCGATCAAACTTGCCGTCGTGCTCTTTCCTTTGGAGCCTGTGACACCGATGGAAACGGCACCTCGATCTGCGATGGTATCCAGAAAAACCTGTGTAGAATTTGTGATTTTTTCTTGGATTGCGGCATCCATGGGGAGTTCCTGCGGAGGAATGCCCGGTGATGCGATAATCACGTCAAAATTTTGCAAATTATCGAGCCATCCCGATCCTATTTGCATTGGATACATGGGATGTTTTTCGATGGATTCATTCTTGTCTGCGATCGTGATCTTCGCACGCGGTGCAAATGTTTCCAAGGCTTTGACCATTGCTTTGCCTTCCCGTCCGTAGCCGAGCATGCAGACGGTTTTGCCGTTGAGGTCTTCGATACGCACGAGGGGGTAGGGAGTAGGGTGTAGGGGGTAGGATTGAATTATGGTTTTAGGACGATCGGGCTGTATTCCTTGGGGATGCGATGTTCCGTGCTTGGGGTGAGAGCATCGGTAATCAGACTTTCAGCATTGCGGATTTTCGGGAGCACTTCTTTCAGGAACATTTGCATGGCTGCGGTCTGTTCCAGATCGCCGCGCTTGTGCGCCATGAGAAATGCCGCGACCGTTTCCTCCGGCGTGCCGACGCACTCGAACGGTTTGAATCCTTCCATGCCCAGGAGTTCCCGAAAGAGCGGCAAGAGTGATTGGTCATCATACAGGTTTTTCCCGAAGATTGCTTTCACTTCCTCTGCCGTTAGGAAGGCAGCAAGTATAGCGAAGACAAAGGCGCATTTGGGGCAGCAGCCACACCACAGCTCCGCCCTCACCCCCAACCCCTCTCCCACCGCCCGCACGCCTGCCGGGAGAGGGGAGCTAGCTGCTGCAGAAATTTTCCAATTTTTATTACAGCTCGTTGCGAGAGGGAAATATTTTGGATATTCCGTGAACAGTTTTGTGATGTGGAGTTCGCTCAATGGTCTGAGTGCACTGAAGTACGTCACGCGTGGCGTGATGTACGTGTGCACGTATGCGCGAAATGCATCTTCAAATTCCATACTCTTGCTCCATTGATGATTGATCTCCACGCCTTTGTAGGAAACATTGCCGAAGTTGGCGCTGCGTTCGTTGCTCATCACAATCGCATCAAAATCTCCCAGGATCGCGACCACAACAGCAACGAAGGAAAGATACGCCGTGATGGGCACGTGGCCGTTGAGCGCCCCTTCTGCGTTGAGTTTGAAGAGCAGGGGAGACAGATGCCTATCCACATTGATGCACGGGAGTTGCATGACTTCCACCGTCGCATCAATAATGGGATGATGTCCCATGCGCAGCAGTGTGATAGCAAAGCCTGCTTTCTTCAGCAGCTCGATGGTCACGATGGAATCCTTTCCGCCGCCGATGGGCACCAGGATTTTTTTCTTTCCGTCTTTTAATACATCGCCTCCGGAAGACGGCGGCAGTGTGATGCCTTCGCTCGGAAAAGAGATCAGTCCTTTAAATTCAATTTTGTTCTTGTAGAAAAATTCACCCAAGCCTTTTTCGTACACGTCGTTCCAGAACGCCGCTTGTTCGTGCGTGAGTTTTTCCGGACGCACTTCTATGGTTTTCGGAAGACAGGTTTTAAAGTAACTGACGCCACCTATCAAATGCAGAGCAGAGAGCGCATGCTCCAGCGCTCGGTTTTCCGCAATCGTTCGTTTGCCCGTCACCAAATTTTTTGGCAGCTGCAACGTCTCCTCAAAGTGCAGTTCGTTATCCAAAGAGTAACGCAGCGAGATCGTTTCTTTGCCGGGCTTATATTCGAACGAGTCGAAAATGAAGGTTTGATAAGTTTTCACAGGGCAAAAGCAGGGAGTCTGCAGCATAGCGAAGACTTGCCATTTTTGGGAGGGCAAAGCTGGTGGGAGAGGCTTATTTCTGCGCCTGTTTCAGTGCTTCCATCGACCGATCGAGGTCACGTATATCGCCATCAATTTTTGCTTTTTCCTGCCGTATTTTATCCTGAGCCTCTTTCAATTTTTTCTGCGCTTCCATTTCCAAGCGTTTAGCATCTTTCGCCAATTGATCTGCAGATGGGGACATGAGAAAAAGGGGGAAACCAGCTTCTTAGACGGATGAGAGTGCTTTTTCTGTCAAAAATCTTGCATCTGTAAGATGGACAATCTGAATCCCTCTGTCACCTCATCATTCTCTGGTAATCTTGTCATAGTGCCATGGTGGCGGCCCGCCTTCGTCCGCCTAGGGCGGACTACGGACGGGTGAATCACTCTGTCCTTGTTCATTTTCTGATAGTATTTCCACATTGCCATGGTGGCGGAATGGTATACGCGCACGACTCAAAATCGTGTTCCCGCAAGGGATTGAGGGTTCAAGTCCCTCCCATGGCACCAGATAGATGGAGTGGGAAAGATCAATAAATCATCTTGTGACCCTTAGTTCTGTATAACATGTGATTCGAGAATGCCGCCGCTGCCTTTGCTCGAGGAGCCATTTCCAAAAGGGCTCGATAGACTTCTTGGCTCTCCGTGAGAGGTTCTGCTTTTTGTGTTCCCATAAGCCTGCCGCACACATGTCTTAATCCTTCAATCGCACGAGGCAAAAACGATTTTTCGGTATTGCGTTCTGCTGCCGGCAAAGAATCATGTTGTTCGATCATGATGAATTAACTCTAACTCAGGGAAAAATCTTGTAAAGTATCTGCATGCGCATTGCCAGCCTTTCCCCAGCGGCAGCGGAAATTCTCTTTGCTCTTGGTGTACAAGATCAGATTGTGTGCGTTGATCAATTCAGCAATTTTCCGGAAGAAGCAAAAGCATTGCCGCATCTCAAAGATCATCAGCAAGTTCGCATCGAAGACGTGCAGTCGTTTTCCCCTGAACTTGTCCTAACAGGAACAGTGGTGCAGGAACGCTTGGCAGCAGAATTGAAAAAAGCAGGACTTGCCGTGGTGCATCAAGATCCGCGAACCATTCATCAGATCTACGAGAGCATCCGAGCGTTGGGAGCGCTCCTTGGCTGCGATAAAGAAGCCGAGAGTGTGATTCTCACCATGCAGCAAGGCTTCAACGATGTGAAGAAGAAGGCAGCACTGCTTCCACGGAAAACTCGCGTCTATATAGAAGAATGGCATGATCCTCCATTTGCATCCGGCAACTGGGTGCCGGAGATCGCTCGTCTTGCAGGTGCACAGCAGTTTCCTGTGAAAGACGGGGAGCTGAGCCGTGCAGTCACACTGGGAGAAGTGCAGGCATTCGATCCCGAATTGATTGTCATCAGTTGGTGCGGTGCGGGACAACTCGCACCGAAAGAATTACTGCTGAAGCGGGCAGGCTGGGATCAGCTGAAAGCTATCCAGGATGGTCATGTGCGCGTCATCAATGATTCCTTCCTGAATCGCCCAGGACCAAGGCTTGTAGAGGGGGCAAGAAGGCTTTATTCGTGGATGTTTGAGCAATTACATTCTACGAATTCTTAGAATTAAGGCATTTCTGATGAACTTTTTAGAGAGAAGGTTTTTTATTATTTGCTTAGCTGCATTGCATAAGTATGCTTTCGGCTATGACTTCCACAGAGATAGCATCGTATACAAATATTCCTGCCACAGACCCGCGTGAGCCGATAGAACTTGAGCAAGTCGAACTTGCACAAAAGCTCGATGGAGTTGTTATCCCTGTGCAAATAAAATTTCTTTGGAGAGTGCATAACCTGCTCTCTGAGGTGAACAATCAAAAGGAGAATGCCAAACGCTGCATGCATCTTTTTAGAGGAATCTATGCTCTGCTTCTGCATCGGGGGTATGACACTTCTACTTTAAGTGATGATTTTGAGCTTTTCCATGGAAAAATATCCACTCATTTAGATGCAGTTACCGAAAGATTCTTTGTTTTACATAACATCAACCCGGCAGAAATTGGTGAAATGGAGCAAATAGTGAAAGAGGAGTTGGCAGTATTGAATGCGGAACAGAAATAAATACTATCAGCGGTTTTCCTCTTGCTTCCTTTCCAAGGCACAGCATATTCTCTTCCTGTTTTCCCCTCACCTATGAACCACCTTTCTGCTCTCGATCCGCTGATTTCTTCTCTGAGCCTGCTCAAGCATCCGTTCTACCAAAAGTGGAGCAAGGGTGAACTGTCCCGCGATGACCTGCGCATCTACGCCAAGGAATATTTTCACTTGGTGCAGAGGATCCCCGGCATTGTCGCGCGGGTTGCGGAGCGCGCACAGGATTCGAAGACGAAAGACATGATCGCGAAGAACGTGCGCGAAGAGCAGGAGCACGTGCAGCTCTGGAAGCGCTTTGCGAAAAGCTTGGATGTGAGCGAGCAGGAACTGGTGTCACACAGACCATCGGGAACGGCTCGTGCAGCGGTGAAAGCATTGGAGGCTATTGCAGAGCAGGGATTCGCTCAGGGGGTGTCCGCCGTATACGCACTGGAGCTGGAGTTGCCCGCCATCGCGAAGACGAAGAAGGAAGGACTCTGCGATTTTTATTCTCTTGAAAGCAAGGACGCGCACATCTACTTTGACGAACACTTGAAGGAAGAAGAGCACTTGAACGTGTGGCGTGCACTCGACACGGGCGATCATAACTTAGAACCCGCAGCACGATCTTCCATGGAAGCGCAGAACAAGATGCTGGATTCCGTGTGCGAAATCTGCGGAATCTCGATGCAGTGCTAGGAGGAACGGAGTAAGCTAGGGAACTATGATCGCATCCTCTCCCTATGCTCGATTTCAGGAGAATTTGGAAGTCACGTTGAAGCGTTTGAAGGCGTCCAAGCGCGAACAGGATGTCCTCCGAGAACCGCAGTACAATCACAAGAAAGAGATCGAAATCACGCGCGATGACGGATCGAAATTGAAACTGCATGCCTTTCGTGTGCAGTACAACAATGCACGCGGACCGTATAAAGGCGGCATTCGTTTTCATCCGGAAGCGGACGAGAATGAAGTGAAAGCGCTGGCGGCACTCATGGCGATCAAAACTGCCGTCGTCGACATCCCTTTTGGCGGTTCCAAAGGAGGCGTGCAGGTGAATCCGAAGGAACTCAGCAAACGCGAAGTGGAGGCTGTGTCGCGCGGGTATGTGAAGGCATTTGTCGATCACCTCGGTCCCGAAATTGATGTTCCTGCGCCCGATGTAAACACGAATCCGGACATCATGGCGTGGATGCGCGATGAGTTTGAAAAGATCACGAAGACATTCGCGCCTGCGTTTATTACGGGAAAGCCGCTCTCGTACGGCGGTTCCGAAGGACGTGACACGGCCACGGCACGAGGGGCGTTCTTTATCATTCAGGAAATGGTGGAGCGCGAAGGGTTGGATTCCAAAGAACTGCGCGTCGTCATCCAAGGGTTCGGTAATGCAGGTTCGCACATGGCCGAACTGCTCCACGGAGCGGGCTTCACCATCGTTGCTGTGTCCGATTCGCATGGCGGCATTTATGTAGAAGGGGGACTCGATCCCGTGCGCATCGACAAGTACAAAAAGCAAACCGGCTCCGTAACGGGGGAGTACTGTCAAGGTTCCGTGTGCGATGTGGAGAAGATGAAGTTAGACAACGTGCGTATTGTTACGAATGGAGAATTGCTGGAGCTGCCCTGCGACATCTTGATTCCCGCAGCGCTCGATAATGTCATCACAGAGAAGAACGCGGCAAAGATCCAAACAAAGTTTATCTTTGAACTTGCGAATGGGCCGACGACGCCGGAAGCGGATGCCATTCTGGAGAAGAAGGGCATCACCGTCGTTCCCGATGTGCTCCTGAATGCCGGAGGCGTGACCGTGAGTTTCTTCGAGTGGTCGCAAGGTCGTTCCGGTGAGCAGTGGACGGCGGAGCAAGTCGACAGCGAACTGAGGCGTACGATGCTCAATGCGTTTACAGCTGTGCGCCGGGAAGCGCGGCGCGAGAAGCTCAGTTACCGCATGGCGGCGTTCTCGGTGGGTGTGAAGAGAATCTTGGAGGCGATGCGGGTGAGGGGCTGGTCTTGAACCAAGGACACGAAAGACACGAGGGACACGAAGGACGAGAAAGAAATTCCTTCGTGTCCTTCTCGTCTTTCCTGTCTTTCGTGTCCTCTTCCGATCTTCTTCATCTTCCGTTACCCTTCTCGTATGTACGATGTCTTAATCATTGGTCTCGGCGCTGCCGGTTATACGGCTGCCATCTACACGGCTCGCTATAAGCTGAAAACGTTCATCGTGGGCGCAGAGGATGGCGGCATGGGTTTGACTGCTGCGGAAGTGGGGAACTGGCCGGGGATCATTGATATCAAAGGCCCCGATCTCATGGAGAACTTTAAAAAGCACGCTGTGAGTTTCGAGGAAGTGACGTTGAAGATCGCGCGTGTCACCCAGCTCGAGAAAACGGGTAATCATTTTACGATGACACTCCAGAGCGGTGAAAAGATCGAGGGAAAAACAATCATTCTCGCAACGGGTTCGAAAAAGCGTCACCTCGGCGTGAAAGGCGAGGAAGAATTCTCCGGCAAAGGCGTCACCTACTGCGCCACCTGCGATGCCTTCTTCTATCGCGGGAAAGATGTCGCGGTCATTGGAGGAGGGGACAGCGCCGTGGAAGGAGCGGCCATTGCCGCGCAGGTCGCGAAAAAAGTGTATTTGATCCATCGCCGCAAGGAATTTCGTGCAGAACCCTATTGGGTGGATCGTGTGAAAGCACGGGATAATGTTGTCTTTGTTCTGGAACGAAATCTCGCCGAGATCCGTGGCGAAGGCAAAGTGACGGGCATCACTCTCGACAAAGAATTCGAAGGATCCAAAGACATCAAACTGGACGGCGTCTTCATCGAAATCGGCTCCGATCCCTCCGCAGAACTCGCCAATCAATTGGGCTGCGCGTTGGACAAGAAAGGGTTCATCAGCGTGAAGCCGAACCAGGAATCCGGCGTTCCGGGCGTCTTTGCCGCCGGGGATAACACGAACGAGAGCAATTACTTTGCACAGTTCACGACGGCCGCAGGCGAAGGTGCCGTCGCAGCGAACGGCGTATTCAATCATCTGCAAACTGTTGGATCGAAAGGCGGCTACATGAGCGGCGGGTGATATGTGGGTGACATTCCAACTCCTGTCGGTCGCACTCTGGGGCGTCATCAACGTCCTGGATTCCGTGCTGATGAAACACTACGACCATCATCCCGTCGTTTCCATGTGGCACCAGGCTGCGTTCAGCATGCTCATTCTCATTCCTGCGTGGTTCATCCTCTCTCCGTCCGTTTCGTTTTGGGTGTTGCCGTTTGTGTTTGCAGGGATGTTGGCCTACGCCGGGGACGTCGTATTCTTTCTCGCATTGGATCGCATTGATGTCTCGATCACGAATATCGCTTGGACGCTTCTTTCGGTCTTCCTCGCAATAGCCGGTTTTTTACTCTTGCAGGAGGCATGGTCGTTCATGCAATCCGCGGGATCCTTGCTTGTCTTTTCCGGTGTGCTGATTCTTTCCCTGTGGCAAGGGAAAATCCAGAGTGTCCGTTCGCTTCTTCTCCTGCCTCTTTTAGCTGCGCTCTATATCCCTTTTTATTTCGTTCAAGATCTTGCATTGCAGAACGGACAGAATGTTTTTACGATCCTCTTCTGGCTTCTCCTTGCGAGGGAGGGAAGTATTTTTGTTGTCAGCATGATTGTCCCTCAACTCCGTAGAAAGGTGTTCGGTTCCGCTGCTCGGAAGCGAGTCAGTTTTCATGGCATCAACGCAGTCGTGATTGCTTTCTTTTTTGCCGCAACGTATTTGACCATCCTGGCCTATGAAGCGGGACCGATCTCATTGGTCGCTATTATCAGCAATGCCCAGCCATTTTTCGTCCTCTTCTTTGCCTGGATGGCGCTTCTTTTCTTCCCCCGCTTTGCCCCTCGGGAGATCCTCTCCCGGCAGTCGGTTTCTCTCAAGATCCTTTGCTTCTGCATTGTTTTCAGCGGCCTTGCGCTTATTGCTTTCTCCCATTAAACTCTTCGAACTATGCCACGCGGTAAACGCACCGTCTTCATGATGACCTGCAAGGTTTCCGGCAATCGTATCGGTACGATTCGCCTGCATCGTCAGAACAGCAGAGGAGTTTCCTGGAAGGATTTTAAGCGTGAAAAATACTGTTCTGTGTGCAGGAAGAAGGTGGAGGTGAAGTTGAAGGAAGAGAAACATTCAAGTTAACCAAGGATTTGCTATGGGCTTAGTTGTGCTCATCGCATTTTTTTTCATAAAATGATACATTGGGTTCAATGAACATTTTTTCAAAAATCTGGAATGTCCTGCGCCACCCGGTGCATTTCTGGGAAATGGTGGAACAAGAGCATGGCAATGCAAAGACGGCAATTGATGCAGCAGTGCTATGTGTTGCAGGCGCAATGATATCCTCTGCAATTTTATTCATCAGTACCGGTGATTCCATTCTTCGTATTGCCTCCATTTTGAAACTTTCTCCATCAATAACAATAATTATTTTTGTGGCATTTTTGTACGTTTGCTATTTTTTTGCATTTCTTATCAATGCGTTTGTGCTTTTCATTGTTGCAAAAATTTTGAGAGGTTCAGGAACATTCGCTCAAACTTATAAAACTGTGGTCTACGGCACAACGCCGATCATTCTCTTTGGGATGCTTCCTGTCATCGGACCATTCTTATCACTATGGATGGAATTTTTGAAAGTTTCCGGCATGCGACGATTCCACCGGATGAGCTTTTTGAGGGCATTAACTACAAGTTTTCTTGCTGATCTTTTCTTGATTGCGAGTGTTTTTATAATTTCATTATTTAGTTTCTTTGCAATTGTCGGATTGACGACAAGGCAAGATTTTTCACGAAGAGTTTCTTCCACATCAAGCGAGAACGCACAATATGCATCTCGTTCAAGCGCACAAGCGAGTAGTTCATTATCTGTACAGATCGACGCAATCGCCTACAAAAATGATTTACATAATTTTTCTATGCAATATCCGTCAGATTGGCATACCGGCGAATATTATCCCGGAGGCCGTAGCGGCCGACAATATAATGCGGATCTTGTTGTGGAGTTTATCCGTCCCTTCAGGGCCGGGGACGAATATCGCGCATTGAATGGCATTCGGCTTCTTCTGTTCCAGAATGAGACATTGGAGGGATATTTGGATCATCAAGAACAGGTCTCATTGGATGAAACGAAGCGCTTTAGAGATCTTCATCCGGAATATAAACAAATTCGCGTCAATGATTTCGTTGGAATCACATACGAACGCGAGGTTGCGGACATGGTGGATAGCCAAGAAATCAATCCTCTCGTACTCCAAGTAGGTCCTCACATTCTTGAAATAGAGATCGTGCGATCGGATATGACTGCACTTCGGCAGTACGTTGATTCTCTGCAAGTTATCTCAACACCAGATCAATCTCTAAGCGAACATTCCATCCCTATGAATGTTCCAAGAGAGCCTCTCTTTATTGGACAGATTGATGCGCCAGTCACAATGACGATGTTTACTGATTACCAAGTCGGAGCTTCTCTCGTTTTCTGGGAATCCACGTATCCTCGATTGGTTGATCGTTACATCCAGGCAGGAAAGTTACGTATCGTTATTCGGCATTATCCACTGTCATTTAATGTAATGGCCCATTATGCGGCGAGTATGGTGGAATGTGCGCGGTTTGAAGACGAGGCAGCTGCTTTGAAATTGCATGAGGCATTGTCGACTCGAATGAATCCATGGGAGAACAATCTGGAAAACTGGTTCATTGTGCAATTGAGCAAGCAGCCGACGCTGAATATCGATACGTTGCAAGAGTGTGACCGATTGGGAATGGCCAGTGCACGCCTCAATCAAGATGCTGCTATCGCAGAAGCATACGGAGTTACACCAGAAACGGGAATACCACAGTTTTTTCTTAGTACCACAAGCGGCGAGGCAAGCATCTTAGGTGCAAAGGATGCTCATTATTTTTTTGAAGTGATTGATGGGCTGTTGTCGGCAATGTAACGCGATTCTTTTTTCATCATTACCTGATGAGTGCCTTAAAACATGTATACTTGATGCATGTCAGATGTTTATCGTTCTGCAGCATCGATCGTTTTATTACGTCCTGCCTCCGTATGCAGTCCAGAGAGTTGTGGGATTGCTTATCAGGTTCTTCTGCTCCACAAGCCTCGCAAGAAGGATGACTGGCAGTTGCCGCAGGGTGGAGTGGAGGCAGGCGAAACCATCGAGCAAGCGGCACTGCGGGAACTGATGGAAGAAGCAGGCGTGAGCGCCGTGAAGATGCTGGGCAAATGCACGGAAGTGTATAAATATGATTTCCCGCCTTCATTCAGGCGTTTTCGTCCGGATCACGTGTGCGGACAGGAGATCGAGTACGTGTTTGCACTGGCTGCACACGATACAAAAGTAAAAGTGGACAATGTCGAGATCGATGGGCATCTGTGGGCGGATCCCGCGCAACTGCACCTGTACATTCACCGGAAAGAATATCTGGATTTCGTCACCGACCTCATAAAAAAGGCAGAAGAATTGGCAAACGCTGCAGTTTGATAAATCGTCCTCATGGTATTCTTTCAAGGTGCGCATCCAGTCTCTCACGCTCGAGCATTTCCGTTCGCATGACAGGCGAACATTCGATTTCACCAAGGGCGATCTGCATCTGTTTGTGGGGCAGAACGGAAGCGGCAAGACGAATATCTTGGAAGCGATTTCGATTCTTTCGCATGGGTCATCGTGCCTTGGGTGCGAGGAACAAGACCTGCCCACGTGGGGAACGGAATATTTTCGTGTGGGAGCAGATGCCGTGTTCGATGCCGGCGATCCGCAGAAAATAGAAGTCTTCAGCCAAATCACGCCGCGCAAACAGAAGGCTGCTTTTGTGAATGGTGTGCGCTGCCCTGTTTCTTCCATCGTCGGCATGTTGCCGACCGTGCTGTTTCTGCCGCAAGATCTTTACTTGTTTACAGGACCACCGTCCGAGCGTCGCAGGTTTTTAGATCAGATTTTGATTCAAGTCAGTCCCGAATACCATGCAGCACATGCGGCGTATCAGAAGATTGTGCGGCAGCGAAATACCCTCCTGAAAAACATCACAGAAGGCTTGGCGAAGGCAGGGGATCTTGCTGTGTGGGATGCGCAAGTGGCGGAGCATGGCAGCATCATCACTTTGCACCGTTTGGAACTGATGGAAACGTTCGGCCTTACGCTGCGCGATGAAATGCGTTCCTTCGGAGAGCGACCCGAGACCGTGCGCGTTCGTTATATACGCAAAGGCGAGAAGCGGGAACGTGCTGCTCTTACAGAGGAATTGAGGGGTTTGCTTCTGCATTACCGAGAACGGGACATTTTGCTCCAATCTACCACCATCGGTCCGCATCGTGATGATTGGCACCTGGATGTCGATGGCAGAGCACTCGAAAGCTTTGCATCCCGTGGTCAGCAGCGCACAGCAGTGTTGGCACTGCTGTTTCTGCAAGTGTCGTTCCTCACCATTCGACGCGGAGAAACTCCGGTGATTCTTCTGGATGATGTCTTTTCGGAACTGGATGATCGACATCAAGAAGGTGTCCTCGCTTCCTTTGCTGGGCATCAGGTTTTGATTACAACAACACATGCTCCCAAACAGTTGAGTACTGCAATAGTGTGGGACATGCAGACATTAGTGGGAGACACTCCTGAAAGGACGAAAGCAGCACCAAACACCAATGAAAGAACCAGGGTTCAATGAGAAAAAGTTGGAGTTTGGTACTTTGACCCTTCCCTTGGCGTTTGGTGCTGCTTCGGTTCTTTTGATAGGCATCCGAATGTTTCGAAAAACTCAAAAAAGAGTTGCTGATTTGTTACGAGAAAAATCTGATCCAAATTACGGAACAAGTTCCATCAGCATTTTTCTCTTGTCGTATTGCAATGCTCCGAAAGCTGCCAAGCACAGTGCATCTGCTGCATCATCCGGTTTCGGAATTTCCTGTAATTTCAGAAGCATTTTAATCATGGTCTGCATTTGCGTTTTATCGGCTCTGCCGTCTCCTGCAATGCATGCTTTCAGTGCCGAAGGAGTCGGCTCCAGAACGGGAATGGAAGCTTCCGCCAGTGTCAGCAGTGCGATGCCGCGTGCTTCTGCAACATCAATAGCTGTTTTGATGTTGGTTCCGAAGAATATTTTTTCCAGAACGGCGACATCGGGTTTCACGGTTTTGAGATATGCGGAAAGATCACGATAGATTTCCTTGAGCCGTTCTTCTTTCGGTACGCCCGCACGCGTTTGAATCGTCAGCCACTCGTGCACGGTGAGGGTGTGCGGATCGATTGCATCCACAACACCAATTCCCATTGTTGCAAGTCCCGGATCGATACCAATCGTGCGCATGCAGAAACGCTCCCACAAATGGAGGCATCTCTCAAGACAGTTCGATTGCTAAAACCGCTTATTTCTGCTATCCTAAGAGGAAAAATGCACATACACCACAAGCATCGGCACCTCATGACGGCTCCGTTTGTGCTGCTGCTTTTGGTGCTGTCCGTCTCCGGTTCCTTACCCGGTCGTGCAGAGGAAATGAGTGAAAAAACCGATCTTTTCCCTTTTGCAGGAATGACGGGAGAAGCGGAAGAGGGTGCAGTCCTCACGAAGGCAGCGGATGCGTTGATCCTGGAAGAAGGATCGGTTCTTCTCGCAAGCCGGGGACAAGTTTCCTTGGGTCTCGGCGACTCCGTCACGCTCCTTGGAATCACCGGAGGATTCCATGCGACCAAACACGGTGATTCCCTCACCGTGGCTGCCATTACGACTCCGGCTTTGCTTTCTGCACCGCAAGGATCCGTCTTGATCCCGACGGGCATGCAGTGGCGCGGCAGAGCGGCGGATCTTCCATCGCTTTCCGAAGGATTCTCCGCATGGTCGACTGCTCGGGCACTTACGGACATTCCTCCTCATTTTCTAGAGGAGCAGTTGAAACATCTCAAAGAGCTGGATGACATCGATGCACTTCCGCCCGTTGTGGATGCACTGCCTGCACGTCCGGTAGACGATCATCTTCTTTTGCCTGCAGCGCAGGAGAGAACCATTCTTGCCTGGCAGGATGCAACCATCGGGTATCTCCGCGGTCTGTTGGAACAGGGAGCATTTGCCAAGGCGGAACAGTATCTTTCCACTCAGGAAGCCAAGGACATTTTTGCCGATGCGCGGGTTCGCGTCTTTGTCCCCGCGCTCTTGGGCAGCGTGCCTTCCGGGGCATCGTTCCCTTTGTCATTGTTTACCCATCTTGCTTCCGAAGAAAATCTCTTCACCGTTGCCTCCATTCATTCGCGCTACAGTGCCTATGTGTGGACGGGCGGCGATGACATTTCTTCCTCTCGGGAGACGGTTCTCCTCAGACTTCTGCAACTTCCCGCAAGCGACCGATGGTCGGAGGCGATTCCCGCGTTCGTCGTCGACAAATGGGAAACTTCCGCCAGGACATTTTTGCACGTGGAGGAAGATCCTGCTTCGGCACTCCCGTTTTTTGCAGAAAAGATCCTATCCGTGATTTCTGCGGCAGAAGACCGCGAACAGCCCGAAAGAGCTCTTCGGTATGAAGAAGCACTGCGGAGAATCCTGGAATCCTTTGAAACAGAAGCATCGTCTGTCGCACTTCAATTACTCACTGAGCGAGAAAAGAGTGAAACGAATGCCGAAGCAATGGAAGCGAAGGCGGTTCCTTCAGAGCCTGTATCCGTCGAAACTCCTTGGGGAATCTCCGAAGAGGACACGATTACGCAGGCTCGAGCACTGCTGATGAAGGCAGGTGCGCTCATGAGCATTCAAACAACCATTACAGCCAAAGAGCTGCCCCTGCTTCATGTGGAACAGATCGTCTTCCCCACGAAGAACGGGGACATTGCGTACTCGTTTGATCTGGATTTGCGTCGCTTGGAGATCAAGAACATCGTGCATGGTGATCGGACGTTACCGTTTGCATTGTCCGTTGAGAATTTTGTGGCGTGGATTCGCGAGCAATAAAAAACCCCGGACAGGCCGGGGTTTCCCTAATTCTTCATTAGGACATCCATTTCTTGTAGGTCACGAGCGCATACACGCCCGCAAGTCCCACGAGAACGTAGACGACCCATTCCACTTGTGGCCAATCACCCAGCAGCAGATTCACGACATTCAAGTTACTGCCGAGGAATCCGCCGAGGCCGACGAGGCCCCAGTTAAGGGCGCCGACAACCAAAAGGATGCAGGACGCCATGGAAAGGGGAGAATTCTGTCCCATAGGGGAGGGAGGGGGAAGAAGAGCCAAACGGCTTTCCTGAAAGGCTACCCCCAGTTTTTCCCGAATCAATGAATAAGTCTTGTGTTCAAAGTGTTTTATTGTTTGGTATTTGTTGGGTATGAGGGGTTTCAGGTATCAAACCTGGACACAAAGAAGATTTTTCTTATCGAAGTGAAATGCATCGGTCACTGAAAAAATCATTTTCAATTCATGAGTGCTCGGAATATCCGAATACGCGTCCATCTTGAACAGCGGAGATACCGCAGGTACCCTTCCTTGGCTTTAAAGAAAGCATCGATTTTGGGCGATTAGCTTCCGCCTACGCTTGCGAGCTTCGGCGGACAGGCAGCCTTCCGGCTTCGCTCGTCATCCAATATTCTCTCAATCGATCTATCATTAACATCATGGGCGATTAGCTCAGCCTGGTTAGAGCGCGACACTGATAATGTCGAGGTCAATGGTTCAAATCCATTATCGCCCACCACATTGACAAAATAATAAATATAATTAGCATTCTCTTGTGCTTGAAAAGGAAAATCCTGAGAGGACTTTAGATGAGGTTCAACATGATCCGGTTATCTTACATGTGCACAAGGGCACTCTGGAAAACATGAGAGTGGTATTTGAAAATGCAGGTTTTCAATTTGCAGTCCTGCAGTTTGAATATGATGCTCGACAAAATTTTCGACCGGGCTATGGTGAAAATGGATTAAATATATGTAAAACACTTAGATACCGTGACGGAAGCACAGACCATATTGTTAGCGGCAAATTAAAAGATGAGTCTGAGCATCTTACGAGATTGATCATCGAATTGGGCAGTCAAAAAATTATCATTCAAGAAGATTAAAAAATAACTTAAAAAAGCGGAGCTTGCGCCCCGCTTTTATGGATTCAGAATGGGTTCTTAAAAATCTCCGGGGGCTGCGGAAGAAGAGGAACCTTGTGAAGAAGTGGAAGACGAAGTTGTTCCAGCGGAGGAGGTGCCGGAGGAAGAAACCGGCGCCGGCGGCTTCGGACGCATGTATTTCACGCGCCTGCCCACGTTCTTGTTCTTATTGTACTGATGTGCGCAATCGGCGCGCTCCAGGGCACGCTTGGTTTTGCACAAGCTGTTCATTGCCCTTCCGAGCTGTCTTCCCGAATTGCCTGTCTTGGGTTTCGCACCATCCATTTTCTCGAGCATCACTTTGGCTTTCTTCAAGGTGCGAACCTTTTCCGCGGCAGGAGCGTTTTGGGGCACATGCATGGCCTTGCGTGCCATGGCGGGGGAGATGAGTGAGAGGCTGATTGCTCCCGCTGCGATTGTGGACAAAAATTTCTGCATAAGATGAGTACGGTAAAAAATGCAGAGGAATCCTAGCGGCCTTTGCTCCGCAAGCGAATTGCAAATGACGGAAGAATTACTTCTTATATATATCCGTCACGCTCTGTCCGCTGATGACATGACGGATGACTTCCGCAAGAAGGGGAGCGATGGGGAGAATCGTAAGACCCGGAAACAGTTTGGGATTCGTCGGAATGCTGTCCGTGACTATCACTTCGCGGAAATGCGCTTCGGTGAGTCTCTCCACGGCTTTGCCCGAGAATACGGCGTGCGTTGCCACGGCGAAGACTTCTTTTGCGCCGCGTTCCATGAGAGCGTTCTTGCCGGAGAGCAGGGTGCCCGCCGTGTCGATGATGTCATCGAAAATGATGCAGGTTTTTCCTGCGATGTCTCCTACGACTTCAAAAATTTCCGCTTCCTGGTGCTGTGAACGGTTCTTGTGCATGATGGCGAGTTCGGCACCCAGCGTGACCGCAAATTTCTTGGCGCGCTTGGCGCCGCCTACATCCGGCGCAACGACGACGGGATCCTTGAGGTTCAGTTTCTTAAAGTAGTCGGCAAAGATCATGCGTGCGTCCAAGGCATCCGCCGGGATGGAAAAAAATCCTTGGATTTGGTCCGAGTGGAGTTCCAACACAATGACATGGTCTGCACCCGCTTCCTCCAGCAAGTGTGCGATCAATTTGGCGGAGATGGGTTCGCGGGGCTCCGTTACCCTGTCTTGGCGGGAGTAGGGGAAGTGCGGCAGAATCACGTGGACGCTCTTTGCAAAACTCAGCTTGGCCGCTTGGCACATCAGAAACAGCTCGATCAAATCCTCATTCGGCGTTTTCGTCGCCGTCTGCAGAATGAAGACTTCCTTCCCGCGCACGGATTCCTGGAATTTTACGTAGTGTTCTCCGCAACTGAATTTTTTGAGAATGATTTTTCCCAGATCAACCTTGAGTTCCTTGGCGAGACTTTTTGCCAGTGCCGGGTGGGAGGATCCTGCAAACAAATGCATTGTATTTCTATTATAGCGGTTTTCCGCTGCGAATTCCATGGATGTTTGATTGTTTGCTGGTTGGCTCGTTTGCTAGTTTGCTCGTTGATGTGGAATTGATGAGAACTAGCAAACTAAGCAAACAAGCAAACTCTCGAGAAGAAGGTTTCTTTTGCACTGTCCTTGGACAAGGTATTCTCTTAGCCATGCACGTCCGTTTTTCCGTTTGCCGAGGCATGTCCGTGACGGAAGAAGAAACGCAGGAACACCTGGGCACGGTCACGGGGATTCTCATCCATCCCGACACCGGGAAGATAGAAGGGTTCTTCGTCGCGATTCCGGGACTCTTTCGTTCCGAGCAACGATTCCTGGCATCGCAAGATATTCTCCGTTTCGGCTCGCGCGTGGCGGTGCGTCATGCAGAAATGATTTTTCCCATCGAGGAGCACGTGCGCTTGCAGCCGCTGCTCATGGAAGGACGCACGGTCCTGCGGCAATCCATGCGCACGGAAAGCGGCAAGATACTCGGACGATGCGGCGACATCCAGTTCGATACGAAACATTTCATGGTGGAGTGGCTCTTTCCCCGGAAATTGTTCCGCTGGGGCGTGGCGCTGCCACTCTCATCCGTCATTGAAGTCCGCAAGAATGCCATCATCGTGCGTGATTCCTCCGTGCGCGAACCCGTGCCGAATGTGAAAATCCCTTCGATTCTGAAGCAGTTTCCGGAGGTTGCGGAAGCGAGGACGGGAGTGGCAACCAGAAAAATTCGATCATAGTTTTTTCTGTTTGAATCTGGTTTCTTCCACCTTTGTCCGGAGAGAATTGGTACTTTTTGTCGTGACAAAAAGTACCCAAAAAACACTATGCGCACCAGAACTCGCTCGCCTGCAGGCTCGCTCGGACATGGT